>Ga0182015_10000966_pt1 | contig 39703 bp, 32 predicted proteins | sample 712P3MmetaG_FD_120478 | JGI IMG/M metagenome (GOLD analysis project Ga0182015, IMG submission 120478) | Permafrost microbial communities from Stordalen Mire, Sweden - 712P3M metaG | ecosystem: Environmental > Terrestrial > Soil > Wetlands > Permafrost | place: Sweden: Stordalen | collected...
CTGCATCGGTTGCCAGCTCTCCGATTCAATAAGACTTCAATCAGGCTGGGCGAAAGATACCGCGCTAGATGTTTGGCGCGTTGTAATTAAGCAATGGCCGTTTTCTCAATTCCCGATTAGTCGCATGATCGGAAACTGCCAAGCTGTCGAGTGGGTGCGGGGTGTTGGAGGCGAGGTTTAGGCGGTGACGGTGCGTTGGAGGCGGCGGGAGAGTTTTTCGTGTTGATCGCGGAGTTCGCGCGGGAGGCGAGAGCCGAACTTGTCGAAGAATTGGCGCGAATCTTCGAGTTCGAGTTGCCAGTCATCGGGATTGACGCGGAGAAGCTCTTCGAGGGCGCCGGGGACAAGTTGTAGCCCATCCAAGGCGAGGCCATTGGGGCCGGGGACGTAGCCGATGGGGGTTTCTTTCGCGGAGCCATGTCCTTCGACGCGCTCCAATATCCACTTTAAGACACGGACGTTGTCGCCGAAGCCGGGCCAAAGGAATTTTCCGTCGGCGCCGCGGCGGAACCAGTTCACATGGAAGATTTTTGGCGGATGAGGGATCTTGCGGCCCATTTCCAGCCAGTGGCCAAAATAGTCGGCCATGTTATATCCACAGAAGGGCAGCATGGCCATGGGGTCGCGGCGGGTAACGCCTACTTCTCCGGTAGCAGCGGCGGTGGTTTCGGAGGCCATGGTAGCGCCGACAAATGTTCCGTGGACCCAATCGAAGGACTGGTACACCAAGGGAGCCAGGCGCGCGCGGCGTCCGCCAAAAATGAATGCGGAGATCGGCACGCCATCGGGCGATTCCCATTGAGAAGAGATGCTGGGAGACTGCTGCGCGGGAACGGTGTAACGGGAATTGGGATGGGCCGCCGGTCCCTTGGACGAATCCCAGAGGTCGCCTTTCCAGTTGATCAAGCCGGGTGGCGGAGCGCCACCGATACCTTCCCACCACGGTTCGCCATCCGCGGTGAGGCCGGTGTTGGTGAAGATAGTGTTGCGGTGGATCGCTTCTATCACATTGGGATTGGTTTTTTGGCCGGTGCCGGGAGCCACGCCGAAAAAGCCGGCCTCGGGATTGATGGCGTGCAGATAGCCGTCCGAGCCGATTTTCATCCAGGCGATGTCGTCGCCGACGGTCCAGACGCGGTAGCCCTGACTTTCGAGCGCGGAAACCATCATGGCCAAGTTGGTTTTGCCGCAGGCGCTGGGGAAGGCGGCGGCCATGTAGGTGACTTTGCCGCCGGGAGCTTCCAGGCCGAGGATCAGCATATGCTCGGCCATCCAGCCTTGGTCGCGAGCCATGACGCTGGCGATGCGCAGCGCAAAACACTTTTTGCCGAGCAGGGCGTTGCCACCGTAGCCGGAGCCGACGCTCCAGATCAGTTTCTCGGCGGGGAAGTGGACGATGTAGCGACGCATGGGGTCGAGATCGCCGAGGGAATGCAGGCCGGCGACGAAGTCGTCGGAGGCGCCGAGGCGGTCCTGAGCAACTTTTCCCATGCGGGACATGATGCGCATGTTGGCGACTACGTAGGGGCTGTCGGTGACTTCCACGCCAATTTTGCTGAGCGGTGAATCCACGGGGCCCATGATGTAGGGGATGACGTACATGGTGCGGCCACGCATGGCGCCATTGAGCAGCACGCCAACCTTGTGCTTGGCGCCGTCGGGGTCCATCCAGTTGTTGGTGGGGCCGACGTCGTCCTTATGGGGAGCGGCGATGAAGGTAAGGTGCTCGGTGCGGGCCACGTCGTTGGGACTGCTGCGATGCAGGTAACAATTGGGATAGGTGGATTCGTTGAGCTTGAAAGAGGCGCCATCGCGCAACATTTCCGCGAGGATTTGCTGGTTTTCAGCTTCGGAACCGTCGCAATAGACGATGCGATCAGGCCAGGTCAGCTTGGCCGCTTCCTCTACCCAATTTTCCAGTGGAGTGCCCAAATCGTTGCCCCTGAAAATCACGTGCCTGACGGTCCCGCCTGGAAAGGACATTGAACGGCGAGGTCGATCACATCGTGTTGATGATCGGCTGCGCCAACCTGGAAAAGAGGCGGAGATTCGGGAAACAGGGCGGCGCAGGAATCAATTTAGTTTATGTTAGCCCTTCATTTTGGCGCAAGCGGTGAGAAGGTGCATGAGGCCAAGGGCAGATTAATTTAGCTTAATTTCTAGTTTGGTTGGATGCCAGGAGAGAGGTGGGGGGATAGGCGCCTGTGTTCGGGGCCAAGCGCCTATCCGTTGAGAGGTTTTGAGAAGCAAAATAATAAATTGAAGATAGCGGCAGAGCGGTGAGCCTTCAATAAGGTCTTTCATGTAATGCAAAGTAAGAAAGACGTTAATTCGTGTCAAAGCAGGCGTTTTATGGGCAAGCCGGTATTTACGAACGAGTACTAGGCCGGGGCAGTGTAGTGCTTACGGATGGTTTCCAGGATACGGGAGCGGCTTTCGGCAGGAGGCAATTGGGTGTCATGTTCGATTTGGGCGATTTCATCGGCAACCGCGTCGTCTTTTACGGAGTCGCGGAGCCACACGGAGTAGTCGTTCTGTTTTAAATGATGGCTCCAAGTTTCGTCATCCACGCCTTCGGCGATTTGCGCAAAGATATTGAGATTCTGAGCGCGTAGATTGAGTTTTCCCTGGGGGCCGCGGAAATAGAAACTCTTGTCTTCGCCCAATTCCCCTGCCGCGTATTTGCGCTTGTGGCGGCGCAGCTCGGCTTTGGCTTTTTCCAGCATGACCTTCACCGGAGGATTGGACTCGGGAGACCGCCAAACGAGGATCTGGCCGGATCGAAGCTCAGGAGCGGATTGGCCGGGAGTAGGCTGCTGCGGAGGAGCCCAGCCTTTGCCCGAACCGACGTTTACTTCCTCGATGATCGCTTGGGGATTGGGGCCGATGGCGATGACACAGTTCACTGCTTCGAGTAAGGCGCGAGAAACGCTTTTGGGATGCACGGTGATCATGGCGAAGCTGCCCAAGCTGGAAGGTATGGTGAGGGTAGCGGAGTCCAGTTCAGCGGGCAGAAGGTGATGGGCTTCGTCGATGACGATCCAGTGAGGGCGTCCGGTCCTGGCGCGCAATTCCTGGAGGCGGGGAAGAAGCGCGACAAAATAATTGGGGCGGTCGGCCAGAGGAACGCCGAGCATGTTGATGCTGATGGAAGTGCCGGCATTTTTGAGCACTTCGAGGATTTCGGAGATACCGGGGATGCGATCGGTGGCGCCAAGGGTCACAAACTGGCCGAAGTCGTCGTAGTCGCCTTCCGGATCGATGACGCAGACTTGATATTGCTTTTGGATGAGGCGCTCGACAAGCGCGGTGACTACGGTGGACTTGCCGCCACCGGATGGTCCGGTGACCACGACGCGCGTGCCGTAAGGGGGCAGACAGAAATCGTGGTCGTCTTCGGTGCGTCCCAGAAGAATGTCGTGGCGCTTCAAAAGCGGCTGCAGGCTGCGCAAATCGTCGGCGAGCAATTGCTCGATGATTTCTTCGACACCTTCGCCACGCGCTTTTGCGGTGACCACATCGGCGCGCTCTTTCAAAGCCGGCAGGGCATTGGCTACGGCGACACTGCATTCGCAGATGGCGAGGAACGCATGATCATTTTCGGCATCACCGGCGCCCAGCGCGTTGTGGGGAGAAAGTCCAAGTTCTTCGAGAGCCGCGCGCACGCCGGTACCTTTATTTATTCCCGAGGGAAGAATCATTACCGCTTCTTTATTGAAGATGACCTGGAGCTCCAGGCCCTGGGAGCGAATGACGTCGAGGACGGTGGTTTCGTGAGGATGCCAGGTGGCCACAATGCATTCGCCGACGGAAAGAGGCGCAACGCCGCGGCGCTTGAGTTCTTCGACGAACGATGGCGGCGGAGGTTCCGCGAGTAAGCGTTTTTCGCCGGTGGCGGGGTTGTACAGGAGGGCACCATTTTCCACGACCACCAGATCGAACAGCGATGTTTCCGGAAAAACGCGCAACAATTCGGGCAATTCGCGGCCAGTGGCGAGCACAAGTTTGCGTCCGGATGCCTTGACGCGTTTGAGGGCCTCGACGGTGCTCGATTTTACGGCGCTGTCGTGCGCGAGGGTGCCATCGTAATCGGAGATCAGACAAAAATAGCGCAAGTTTGACGCATCCTTTCCGGATATGTCAGGGACTACAAGGAACTCAGTTAGATTCCCAGGATGCGGGAAACACTCGGACTACGTTATTTTGCGTTAAAACAGTCACCTATTCGTGGAAATTCGGTGTAGTTGCCGAGCATTAAATTAAATTAACACGGTGATAACTAAAACTGTCTCCTTTTGAACAGAAGGAAAGGCACAATGCTCCGAAAATGGTATGGTGTAAAGGTATCTAAAAGACCTTACGCCTCAATATTACGCTTGGCATTTGACCAAGCTTATCCGGAGAGTACATGAATCAAGTAGCTGCAGCACAAGCCCGGCCCTGGGACCGTCCGTTCTGGAAACCCGTCCGGCGCAAAGAAGCAGTTTTCTTTTTTCTGGTTTTGATTCACGTGCTGGCGATTATTGGAATTATTTTGTTTCCGCTGCCAAGCCTGAAGGTGCTGGGGCTGGCCGCGCTTTTTGTTGCTTTTGGCGGCCTGGGAACGACGGTTTGTTACCACCGCATGCTGGCGCACAAAACGCTGAAGACCAACCGGTTTATCGAGCAAATGTTAATTTTCTGGGCGGTATTTAACGCCTCGGGTCATCCGGCGAGCTGGGTGGCGTATCACCGGCAGCACCACTCCACGACGGACACGCCAAACGATATTTCGAGCCCCAAGCAAGGCGGATTCTGGTGGGCGCATCTTCGCTGGCTGTATCAAACGCCGCCAGCCGACCGGCAACGCTGGGCTCCGGAAGTAAATCGCGGGATCTACAAGATCTGGGGCTACGCAGAAACGCCGGTGATTATTTTGTCGATCTTTATCGGGCTGATTCTGGGACTGGGCTGGATGGGATTTTTCTGGCTGGGGGCGATACGACTGGTGTACACGCTGCACATGCAGTGTTTCGTGAACAGCCTGACGCACCTCGATCACGTGGCGGAAGGGGATTCGAGCAAGAATGTATGGTGGCTGGGACCGTTCCAATTGACGGCGTGGGGCGAGAACTGGCACAAGAATCATCACACGCACGCAGGTTCGGCGCGGCTGGGTCTGAGGTGGTGGCAGCCGGACATCGGCTGGTATTTCATCTGGACGCTGGAAGCGATGGGGCTGGCGCATTCAGTGAAGCGCCCGCGGGCTTCGTAGGCGTTTAATCGGAGTTTTTTAGCGGAGCGAGGTTTAATTGCCTCGCTCTTTTTTTTGGGATGAGGTCTTAGATGTACGCGCAAAAATTCAATGTGAACATAGTGATTGGCGGCGAAACGAAGGCGTGTCCGTTGGAGTGGCTGGATCAATTCTGCATGCGCAATTTTACCAATGCGGCGGAGTTTGACGACACGCTGCCGATTGCCAACGGGAAGATCGAATCAAGTTTCCGGCTGACACCGGAGCGATTCGCGGAGGGTCTGGGCGCGTGGCTGACGCAACGCGGCAAAGGCGAAGGCCAGCCAGTAGAGGTGGAAGTAACGCTAGAGGCAAAACCGGCGGCAGAGGCAAAACCAGTGGCAGAGGCAAGACCGGCAGCGAAGAGCTGACACTTACGCGGTACGCATCGCTTTCTGCGGTGCGTTCTTAACTTTAAAAATTATTTGTGAGCGGTGACGTCCGGCTCCGCCGCGCCGGTGCCTTCGGTATTCGCGCCGAGCAATTCGCGTATTTTGGGCAGAGCTGCCAGAGCCGCTTCTTCGCCGGACTTCACGAGCTCCGGGGTGCGCGTGAAATCGTCCCACACAAAGGTCTTCATGTCTGGCTCGATGATGACATCCGCTTGCTGGCGCCAAGCCAGGTCGGAATGGCGCTGAATAATGTTGAAGGAACGACTCAAAACATCCGTGAAGGTACGCGGGGGATCGCTGTTGGAGGGCTCGAGAAATACGGCGACGACGATGTCGACGCCGAGGAGCGCAGCGCCTTCGACGGGCACTGGCGAGGTGAGAAAGCCGTCGACCAGGGTGCGACCTTCGAATTGAATGGGAACAAAAAGTCCGGGATAAGCGCAGGAACCGCGCAGGGGAGGGCACAGCGGTCCACGGGTGTAATAGATGGTGATGCCCGCGTTGATGTCGGTGGCTGCGATGGCCAGAGGCGTGATCAGATCTTCGAAATTTTTAGCGGGAGTCAGACGAGCCAGATATTTTTCGAGACGCTGATTGGTGGCCAGGCCAAGCCAAGAAGGGGTCCAGCGTCCAAAATCGGTGAAACTGGTGGCAGCGCCGATGCGCTCCATTTCTTCCAGCGGTGTTCCGGCGCAATAGGCCGCGCCGATCAAGGCGCCGACGCTAGTCCCGGCCACCGCATCGATGTGAATGCCGGCATCGCGAAGGACTTTCAACACGCCGATATGGGAAATGCCGCGGGCGAAGCCGCCGGCAAGGGCCAAGCCGAGCTTGGGGCGTGCGGGAAAATTGCCAGATTTTTCGGTCGCGGACGGATGCTTCTGATTTTCGTCGAGCCACCTGCGAATCACGCTGGATATGACCGGTTCAGGCATGCTGAAACCAGTCTAGGCGCTAAAGAGGTTTGTGTCAGTTCGATTGACCCGTGTATGTTGGTTTTGTAACCTGTCCGTCCGTACGAATCAGCGAAAAGGCAAATCATGAAAGGTCGCATCGATAAGGTCGTGGTGCTGGGCGCAGGGACGATGGGCGCACGCATCGCGGCGCATTTTGCAAATGCCGGTGTGCCGGTGGCTTTGCTAGATATCGTTCCGCCGGGCGCGACACCCGATGCTCCGGTGGAACGCAACAAGATCGTGCGTGCGGGGCTGGAGGCGGCGAAGAAATCGAAGCCTGCGGCATTTTTTACGCCGGGCCTGGCCGCCAAGATTGCGATTGGAAATTTTGAGGATGATCTGGCGCGCTGCAAGGATGCGGACTGGATCATCGAAGTGGTGGCGGAGAACCTGGAGATCAAGAAAAGCCTGCTGGCGCGGGTGGCGCAATTTCGCAAGCCGGGTGCGATTGTGACTACTAATACGTCGGGGTTGCCGGTGCACCTGATTGCCGAAGGCATGAGTGAGGAATTCCAGCAACACTGGGCGGGCACACATTTTTTTAATCCACCGCGTTATCTGAAGCTGGTGGAGTTGATTCCCGGTCCTAAAACGTCGAGCGAAGTGCTGGAGACGCTTGCAGAATTTTGCGATCGCCGGCTGGGCAAAGGAGTGGTGGTCGCGAAGGATACGCCGAATTTTATCGCCAACCGCATCGGGACATTTTCGATGCTGAATGCGTTGCGGCTGATGAGCAAGCTGGGGATGACGGTGGAAGAGGTGGATGCGTGTACGGGGCCCGCGGTGGGATGGCCCAAGTCGGCAACGTTTCGCACCGCGGACATTGTGGGGCTGGACGTGCTGATGCACGTGGTGAAGAACATTTACGAAACGGCCACGGACGATGAGTCGCGCGAAATGTATAAAGTGCCGGAGCTGGTCGAAGAAATGGCGCGGCGTAAATGGCTGGGAGATAAAACCGGGCAAGGTTTTTACAAAAGGGTGCGCGGTGAGGGCGAAAAAGAAATTCTGACGCTGGACGTTAATACCATGGAATACCGCCCGCGGCAGAAAGCGAGATTCGGCTCGTTGGAGATGGGCAAGACTATTGAGGATACGCGCGAGCGATTGCGCGCGCTGATGGGTCCAGTGCTGGAAGGTCAAGCGGGAGACAAAGCGCAGCAATTTTTGTGGGGCTCGCTTTCAGAAATGTGCCTGTACGCGGCGCGGCGAGTGCCGGAGATTTCCGATCGCGTGGAAGATGTGGATCGCGCGATGCGCTGGGGATTTGGCTGGGAGCTGGGACCGTTTGAAGTGATGGACGCATTGGGAGTGCCGGCATTTGCGGCGCAGATCAAGAAAGAAGGGCGCGCGGTGCCGGCGTCGATTGAAAAATTGCTGGCGAGTGGGCGGGAGCAGTTTTACAAGGCGGACAAAGGCGTTACTTCTGTTTTCGATCTGGCTGGGGACGGCGCGAGAAAAGTCGAAGAGGCCCGCGGAATAATTTTTCTGAAGGCGCTGAAAGATGCTGGGAAAGAAGTTGAGCGCAATTCCGGCGCCAGCCTGATCGACTTGGGCGACGGCGTGGTGTGCTGCGAGTTCCACTCCAAGATGAATGCAATCGGCGCGGATTTGATCGCCATGATTCATAAAGGACTGAAGCGGCTGGAGACGGACTTTGACGCGATGGTGATCGCCAACCAGGCCGTGAATTTTTCGGTGGGCGCAAACCTGATGCTGGTGCTGATGGGCGCGCAGGAGCGGGAGTGGGACGAACTGCACGTGGCGGTGAAGCAATTTCAGAATGTGAATCTGGCGATTAAGTATGCGGCGAAGCCGGTGGTGACGGCGCCGCAAGGCATGGCGCTGGGCGGGGGCTGTGAGGTGAGTCTGCACGGGGCGAGAATTCAAGCGGCCGCGGAAGCGTACATGGGACTGGTGGAGACGGGAGTCGGCTTGATTCCAGGTGGCGGCGGCACGAAAGAAATGATGATTCGCGCCAACGAGCATGCCGCCGGTGGCGAAGACCTGGATTTATTTCACACCATGAAGCCGGTGTTTGAGACTATCGCCATGGCCAAGGTAGGAACCAGCGCGGAAGAGTGCCGCGAGTTGGGATTTTTGCGTCGCGAAGACGGGGTATCCATGAATCGCGACCGGGTGGTGGCGGACGCGAAGGAAGCGGCGCTGGGGTTGGTGCGCGGTGGCTACCGGCCTGCAGCGGCAAGCTGGCAAGAGGGAGCGCAAACGACGCAGATCAAGGTGTTAGGCGAGCAGTTTTTGTCCGGGGCCAAATTGGCGATTCATATGCTGCAGCGCGGCGGTTACGTGACGGACTACGATGCGCATGTGGGACGCAAGTTGGGAAATATTCTGGCGGGAGGCGCGCTGACGTCGCCGCAATTCGTAAGTGAACAGTACGTGCTGGACCTGGAGCGCGAAGCATTCGTTTCGTTGTGCGGTGAAAAGAAGACCCAGGAGCGCATCGCGCATACGCTGAAAACCGGTAAGCCGCTGCGGAATTGAGGTCAGCGCTGTTTCGCACGATCCGAACGCAAAGCGATTTCTGGATGTGTATGGAAGAGGTTTTGGCAAAAGTCCGATTTTCTGAATGGCGAAGGCTCTGGACGGAGAAAAATGAGGATCTCACGAAGATTGTTCGCGGTGGTTCTGGCATTGCTTTTTCTGTCCGGGGTCGCATCCGCACAGGATGTGAAGATCGCGGCGGCAGCGGATTTGAAATTCGCGATGGCGGACCTGCAAGCTCAGTTTGAGAAACAGGGCGGAGCAAAACTCGAGGTGAGCTATGGATCGAGCGGGAATTTCCTGACGCAGATCCAGAATGGCGCGCCGTTTGATTTGTTTTTTTCGGCGGACTCGGAGTATCCAAAAAAGCTGGAGAGCGCCGGACTGACCGAGCCTGGCACGCTTTATGAATACGCGGTCGGGCGAATCGTGATGTGGACACCGGCGGACAGCGGTATCGATGTCGCGAAAGAGGGCTGGAAGGCGCTGCTGGACGAACGAGTGAAGAAAATCGCGGTGGCCAATCCGGAACATGCGCCGTATGGAAAAGCGGCGGTCGCGGCACTGAAAAATGCGGGAATTTACGAACAGGTGAAGGCCAAGCTGGTTTATGGAGAAAACATTTCGCAGGCCGCGCAATTCGTGCAATCGGGAAACGCGCAAGTTGGGTTTGTGGCGCTGTCGCTGGCTGTTTCTCCGGCAATGAAAAGTGGAAATAAATGGGAAGTTCCGGCGGACACGTACCCACCGATCCAGCAGGCGGTGGTGGTGTTGAAATCATCGAACAATAAAGAAGCGGCGCGTAAGTTTGTGGAATTTGTAAAGAGTTCTGGCGGTCGCGAAATACTGGTGCGCTACGGATTCACGGTTCCTAAATCGTAGGTGACGCAAGGTATTCCGGCTGGCGATAAACGAATTCTTCCAGATCTGGAAAGCTATGGATCCTTTACTCCTGTCCTTGCGGCTGGCCGCGTGCGTGTCTGCGATTTTAATGCTGATCGGGATGCCGCTGGCGTACTGGCTGGCGTATTGGAAGTGGCGCGGCAAATTTCTGTTTGAGGCGGTGGTGGCGATGCCGCTGGTGTTGCCGCCAACGGTGCTGGGATTTTACGTGTTGGTGGCGCTCGGTCCGCATGGCCCCGTCGGCAAAATTTCCAATGTGCTGTTTCATCGCGGATGGGCGTTCACATTTGGCGGATTGGTGTTCGCATCAGTTTTGTACAGCTTTCCTTTTACGGTGCAACCGCTGATCGCGGCTTTTGAAGGGATTGATCGCAGACTGCTGGATGCGTCCGCGGTGCTGGGAGCGAGCCGGTGGCGTACTTTTGCACGAGTGATCGTGCCGCTTTCCTTGCCGGGAATCGTGACGGCGGCGGTTTTAAGCTTCACGCACACACTGGGAGAGTTCGGCGTGGTGTTGATGGTGGGCGGGAATTTAGCGGGAATCACGCGAACGGTTTCCATCGACATTTACGATCACGTGCAGTCCATGGAATATGCCGAAGCGAATCGCATGGCGTTGCTGCTGCTGATCATTTCGTTCGTGGTGTTGTCGGTGGTGTACGGCGTGAATCGAAGCGCGGGCCGACGCATGTGGGCATCGTGGGCAGCGCGCTAGGCGAAGTGCTGTCGATAGGCGTTCGCAAAATGCGGTCGGAGCGGGAGCGTTCGCCATTTGTCCTGGATGTGAAGTTAGAAGCTCCTTCCGGTATTACCATCGTGTTCGGGCCTTCGGGCGCGGGAAAATCCACATTGCTGGATTGCATCGCGGGGTTGATCCGGCCTGAGACTGGACGAATTGCGTTGAGCAGCCAGGTGCTGTTCGATGCGGAAAAGAAAATCGATGAGCCGCCAGCGAAAAGGCAGGTGGCGTACGTATTTCAGAACCTGGCGTTGTTTCCGCACATGAGCGTAGAGCGCAACGTGGCATACGGGCTGGCGAACCTGGATGCGCGCGAACGCACCGAGCGAGTGGCGTCGATGCTAGCGGCGTTTCGCGTAGAGAGATTTGCTACGCGAAAGCCAGATGAACTTTCTGGCGGAGAGCGTCAACGAGTGGCGTTGGCGCGTTCGCTGGCAACTTCACCGCGCGTGCTGCTGCTGGATGAACCGTTGACGGCGCTGGATGCCGGATTAAAAAAATCGATCATGGATGATTTGCGCGCGTGGAATGCGGCGCAAAACATTCCAATTTTGTACGTGACGCACAGCCGGATCGAAGTGGATACGTTAGGCGAGCGGGTGATCGCGCTCGATCAAGGCAAATTGGCCGGAGCCGGCACACCGCATGAAGTGCTGGAGGCGCCAAGGCGTCCCTCGATGGCGCACGCGGCGGGATTTGAGAATCTGCTGAGCGGAACGGTAACGCAACTGCGCGCAGAGGATGGAGTGATGCGCGTTCGTCTGGAGCAAAGTGCCTGCGAAATTGAGACGCCGCTGGGGTACGCGGAAGTGGGCAGTGCGGTGCGGGTGGCCATTCGGGCTGGAGATATTCTGCTGGCCACGGAACAGCCCCGAGGATTGAGCGCACGCAATGTGATGCCCGGAAAAATTATTTCCCTGGGACAGGTGGGCACAATGTTCGTGGCGCGCGTGGCGGAAGCGGGGGGACAGGCTGTTTTCACCGTGCACATAACACCCGGAGCGAAACGAGCGCTGGCTTTGGAAGTGAATAGTGCGGTGTGGTTGGTGATCAAGACGCATTCGTGCCACGTACTGGACGGCTAGGAATGCTGCGAGCTGAAGAGGATAGATAGAGGAGGCGTTGCGGTTAACGGCGAGGCCGGCTCTGTTGGGGCGCCGAATTACTGCTGAGTTTTGGGAGCAGCGGTGTGTGACGGCCCCGCGGCAGAAAATCGGACTTCATCGGCTTCCAAGTCGTCGCCTTTGGGAGTGGCGTGAATGACCACGCTGTCACCCACGGCCAGATCGGAAAGGGCGGCAGGCTTATCGACGGAGCCGAAACGCGAGATGTAGACAGTCGCGGAGACGAGTTTTACTTCCACGGATTTGTTGTCCCTGGTTTTCACCGTGAGAGAGCCGGCATTAATCTTTTCGAGCATGCCGATGACGTGTTTTTTGTCGCCGTGGGCGGAAGCAGCGGTGGCGGCGAAAAGTAAAATTACCAAGAGCGTGAAGAATTGGCGTTTCATGAGCGTCCCCTAAAGTGTGACCCTTCCACACTATTATGGATGCGTGTGAGGTGATTCGGGTTTTTTCGCGGGCGTTGCGCCGTTGAGAAATTCGTCTTCCTCTTTGTCTTCGGCCCGGTCGGCAGGGCTCTTGGGGTTGTTTTGAGACATCTCGATACGCTCCGCAGTGGTGAGTTGCGGGAGGTGGCGGATGAATAGAACGAGTTTCCAGGAATCGGCGGCTGGCCCATGGCCGGAAAAGGAAGGCATGCCGGTGAAGCGCACGCCATTCTCAATAATCCAGAACAGCTCACCATCGGAGCGATTTTGCGTGGCGGGCTGGCGCAGATCAGGCGGCTTGGGATAAAGGCCGCGGCCAAATAAACCGTCACCGCTGCCATCATTGGCATGACACACGGCGCAATGATCGGCGAAATGGAGGCGCGCGTCTTTCAGGTATTCCGGCGTCGGCGCCAAGGGATTTTTTGCGGAGCGAGCACTGGCAGGAAGGGACAAGCGCCATAGATAACGCGCCACGGACTCCTCCAGTTTGCCGGGAGTGGCGCGAGCGCTCATGCCATCGTGCAGGATAGAAACAGCTACGGAGGCAAGAAGCCCTGCCAGTACCAAGATGATCAGAAGCACTGCGGGGCCACGTTTCATGTGTTCACTTCGGATAGTAAATGAGGGCGGGAGGCAATACCAGCGTTGCGAATGGAAAATGGAAGAAGGCCAGAATGCAGGGGGCGGAGCGCGAGCGATACCTGTGAGCGGTGCAAGTTGACCCAATTCGGGCGAAACTGAACAGCGTCCTGAAAGGGCGCCGAAAAGAGCCTAACAGCGGTGGGGTAGCGAAAATGTTCTTGCGCTGGTCAGATTTCTGCGGCTAACCGAGTAAACTAACTTTCCGGCGTCCGATGGCTCACCCTTTCGTCCAAATTGTCAGAACGGCTCTGGCCGCGCTGGTGCTGTGCACGCTGCCGGCGGGTTTGACTGCTCAAAAGGCTCCGGATAAGAAGAAACACATCCCGCGAACGGTGTGGAATTTCGATGGCGGCATTTTCATGGAAACGGACGGCAGCCTGAATGAGCACACGTGCTTCCGGCTAGCGGGCCGGGTGTTCACCAAGGATTTCTTCGATAATTTAAAACGCATCGACGACGACCAGGGAACGACGTTCGTGCGGGGAAAAGAGACGCTTACAGAATTTCCGCCGCAGCTTTCAGTGATCTTCGTCATTCATGACATGCCGTGCCCGTCGCAACTACATGATATGAGCGGCCGCGAATACCTCACGCGCGAAATGGTGAGCAAACTGAAGCTCTCGCTGTTCTGGAAGAACGGCGTCAATCTGCGGCCGATTGACGACTTTAAAATAGGTTTTTTTGACGTACGGCGCATCCTGCCTTACGCCAAGGAGCTGTCAAACGAATTGCCGGAGCGACTGGAATGGGACTATGAATTGCAAGTGCCCAGTGCGGGTGTGCCGCTCACGGATAGTCTGGTATTGATGGTGCGGCGCGAGGACGGCCGCATTGCCGCGCGGGTGGCTGCGCGGTTGTAGAGGGAGGGATGATTAAAGTTCGAGGCTGTGCAAAGGAGCGCCGGTGAGCGCCTGAATTTCCGGCAGGCTCCAACCGGGGGCAGCTTCGCGTAAGAAAAGGCCGGTGCGTTTCACATCAATCACAGCTAAGTCGGTGACGATGGTATCGACGCAGGCCAGTCCGGTGAGCGGGTAGGTACACTCCTTCACGATTTTAGGCGCACCTTCGCGGGTGGTGTGCTCCATGCACACAATCAGGACTTTCGCGCCGGCGGCGATGTCCATGGCTCCGCCGATGCCGCCGGAGCCGCGCGCGCCGGGAACTTTCCAATTGGCGAGATCGCCTTTCTCAGAAACCTGAAATCCGCCGAGGACGGCGACGTCGAGGTGCCCGCCGCGGGTCATCAAGTGGGCATCCGCTTGGTGGAAAAACGAAGCACCCGGCGTGAGCGTGACGGGAGCTTTCATGGCGTCCACCAAATCGTAATCTTCTTCGCCCGGCTTAGCGCGGCGGCCCATTCCGAGGATGCCATTTTCGCTATGAAAATAGACGGTTACGCCGGAGGGCAAATAGTCGGCGATTAAATTGGGGATGCCCCAACCCAGATTTACATAGGCGCCGTCGGGCAATTCTTTTGCGGCACGCGCGGCAATCTGTTCGCGGGTCAGTCTGCTCTTATGCGGCATAGCGCAGACCTTTCGCTTTGACGATGCGGTGAACAAATATGGCGGGAGTTATGACGTGCTCCGGATCGATGGCGCCCGCAGGAAGAATGTCTTCGACCTCGACAATGGTGGTGGTCGCAGCCATAGCCATGATGGGATTAAAATTTCGCGCCGCCAAGCGATAGGTGAGATTGCCCAGTTCGTCGGCTTGGTCGGCTTTGATGAAGGCGTAATCGGCATGAATGGGAGATTCGAGAATGCAGCGGCGGCCATCGATCACGCGCTCCTCCTTGCCGGCGGCTACTTCGGTGCCAACGCCAACGGTGGTGTAAAAGCCGAGAAGTCCGGCGGCGGCGGCGCGCATGCGCTCACACAAAATTCCCTGCGGCACGAGTTCGAGAGTGACTTCCCCGGCGGCCAGGCGCTCCTGAAAATAATTGGAATGGGGGCCGGGGAAGGAGGCGATCACATGGCTTATCTGGCCGTTCTTAAACATCAGGCCCAACTCGCCTTCATTGGTGCCGCAATTATTGCTGATGGCGGTGATATTTTTGGTGCCCTTGCGGGACAGGGCCTGAATTAGATTGTTGGGAAAGCCGGCTCCGCCAAATCCGCCAAACATGATGCGCGCGCCGTCGAAGACATCGGCGAGTATCGCGTCCAGGTCCGGATAGATTTTATTTTTCATGAAGTATGGTTTTATGTTGCGAAGCGCGAATGGGCGTATTCATTTTTAATTCTGACTTAGCATTTGGTCTTAAATTGATCGCTTCACCAAATTGTGAATTCAAAACCTAATAGGGGGAATTCAGGATGCCGACTAATATTTTAAAAACCAATCAACAAATTCTCCCCAGTATTCTTTGCTGGGATATTTGAATATTGGTTCTATCGCCGATTCATCCGGGAAATACTTAGGGGTCATCAAAATGAATTCCGCATCCTGCTCACCGCGGTGATATGGAAAGGGTCGTACAACCCTTCCTCCACTTCCATCCTCGTGCCACCACTCTCCTTGGATATGAATGCGGTCGGCCGCAAGAATCACTTGAAAGACAACCCGACCCCGGCCATCCTTTACCTCGAGGGCATTCCGGGTGTAGTTTTTGTCCCATACAACGTTCTGAGCTGATGAGATCGTCCATTTATTATCAACGATACTTAAAATTACGGCTCCTGTTGCTCGTTGTCTAACGTCAACAGACAACAGCAATTTTCCCCCTTCACGACGGGCCGTCATTTTTGACCCGACGACGTCAAAAATCGGTTTAGTAGAACCTCCATTCCAAGTCAGTGTTCCGCCATCGTTTGTTGCTCCGATCTGCATTAGAACCGAAGACCCATCCGGCCTATCTTCATCTACCGGAGCGTCCAGTTCCCCGCTAAAGGCTTGCGCTTTTTCTTCCCTCCACAACCTGAAAATCGGATTGTACAAACCTGCGACTAGAAACCCACTTGCGCCAACCGCCAAAGATACACGGACCACTACAGGCAGTATCAAAACACCGGGAACGAAAGAGTGGGCAAAATGCAGAATTATTCCCCAGGAAACAATCCACAACACACATTTTCAGACCACAATCTCCGAAACCGTCAGAGGAACGATAGCCAACAACAAGGCGAAGAGAATCTGAATAATCGGAGAGTCCCACCGGAGATCCGTTCGCAATTGTCCCTCCTCTCCCGCCTCTCGGGAAGCAGTTCGCTCATCCTACTTCCACCAGGCATCGGTACACTTGCCAGTTCAAGAAATTAAATCAAGGGTGAGTCATTTCTTCGGCGCGGACGAGTGCGTCGAACTCTTCGCCGGTGATGAAGCCGAGCTTGATGGCGGCGGTGCGGAGGTTGGTGTGCTCGTGGTGAGCGGTGTGAGCGACTTTGGCGGCGTTGTCGTAACCAATTTTGGGGGCGAGGGCGGTGACGAGCATCAAGGAATGCTTGACGTAATGGTCGATCTTTTCGCGATTGACTTCGATGCCGTGGGCGCAATGTTCCACAAAGCTGTTGCAGGCATCGGCGAGAAGCTCTACGGAGTGCAGGTAATTGAAAATCATCACGGGTTTGAAGACGTTGAGCTCGAAGTTGCCTTGAGAGCCGGCGATGCCAATAGCGGTGTCGTTGCCCATCACCTGGGTGGCGACCATGGTGAGGGCTTCGCACTGCGTGGGATTCACTTTGCCGGGCATGATGGAAGAGCCGGGCTCATTTTCGGGAAGAGTCAATTCGCCCAAGCCACAGCGCGGCCCGGAGGCGAGCCAACGAATGTCGTTGGCGATTTTCATCAGGGAAGCGGCCAATGTTTTGAGGGCGCCGCTGGCAAAAACAATTTCATCGTGAGCGGAAAGCGCGGCGAATTTATTGGGGTGCGAGCGAAAAGGCAGACCGGTGAGTTCGGAGATCTTGCGCGCGGCGCGCTCGGCGAATTCGGGGTGGGCGTTGAGTCCGGTGCCCACGGCGGTGCCGCCGATGGCCAAATCGTACAGGCCATTGAGGGCCATTTTGATGCGCTCCTCGTCGCGATCGAGGAGACTGACCCAGCCAGAGAATTCCTGGCCCACGGTGAGCGGAGTGGCGTCCTGAAGATGGGTGCGGCCGATTTTTACGATGCCAGCGAACTCTTTGGCCTTGGCGTCGAGGGCGTGGCGCAAATGCCTGACGGCGGGGATGAGTTTGCGCGCGGTTTCCGTGGCGGCGGCGATGTGCATGGCGGTGGGAAAAGTGTCGTTGGAAGACTGCGACATGTTGACGTCATCATTGGGATGAATGGGCTTCTTGCTGCCCATCACGCCGCCGGAGATCTCGATGGCGCGGTTGGAGATGACCTCGTTGAGGTTCATGTTGGTTTGCGTGCCGCTGCCGGTTTGCCAGATGCGCAGCGGGAAGTGGTCGTGGAGTTTGCCGGCAATGACTTCGTCAGCGGCCTGGACGATGAGCCTGGATTTTTCGGCGGAGAGCTTGCCGAGGTCCTGGTTCACCAGGGCGGCGGCTTTTTTCAGGATGCCGAAGGCACTGATTAATTCGGGAGGCATGGTGTCTTTGCCGATGGCGAAGTGAATCAGGGAGCGGGCGGTTTGTGCACCGTAGTAACGGTCGGCGGGGACTTCGATTTTGCCCATGCTGTCGGATTCTGTGCGAGTGGTGCCGGTGGTATTGGGCGTAGCGGTGTGGACGGCATCGGCCATGAGATGGCTCCTGTGGCTGGCGGAAAGCGCTATTTTGAGTTTAGCAGAAGGATTGCGGGGCGAGTGAGGATGGTGGGACACCCAGACACGTTGTGGTAGAGGTCGAGGTGGATCGACCGTTTGGTCGTGAGAATAAAGATGCGGCACTCGGCACGTCGCGCGGGTGTGCGCTGATTTTATTTGGGGATGGGTAGGGATTTGCTGAGGAGCCAGGGGAAGAGTTTGGGTTCGTCGTAGGCTTTGTCCCAGGAGACGTGCTTGACGCCGGGGTATTCGGTGTAGTGGATTTCGGTGCCGATTTGCGTCATGGCGGCGCGCATGTGCTGGGATTCGGTGACGGGGACGATGTTGTCGTCGGTGCCGTGAAAAATCCAGACAGGTACTTTGCCGATTTTTGTGGCGGCGTCGGAATAGGCAGTGAGCCCGCCGGGGGGGTCCCATTTTGCGAGCTCAGGGTGCGCTTTGAGCGTGGCCGCGGGGGGATGAATGCCGCCGCAAATGACGACCATGGCGGCGAAGTGGCCGGGATATTTTTCGGCGAGGTGCCAGGAGCCGTAGCCTCCCATGGAGATGCCGGTGAGGTAAGTGCGCGCAGGGTCGCCGTGAAATTCTTTGGTGGCCGCCTGGAGCGTGGCGATGGCAAGGTCGTCCATGGGAGGCTCGACCCAGTACATATTTTTGCGGCACTGCGGCATCACGACGATGGCGGGTACGCGGCTGCGATCGGAGCGGATGGCGGTGCCGATGCCCACGTCGGTCTCCTGCAAGCCGTCGTCGGCGCGCTCACCGGCGCCGTGAAGGAAAAGAATGATGGGCCATCTTTGATGAGGGGTCCAATTGTCGGGAACGAAGACCTGATATTTGTAAGTGGTGCCTTGCAGGGTGATAGTGCGATCGAGGAAGCCGGTGTCGTGGCTTCGAGCGGTAACGGGAACCGCAAAGGCGAGGGAGAGGAAGAGAAAGAAGAGAAGAGTGGACAGGTTGCGGGACCGGGAAGGCACGAATTCCTCCAAACCCTAAAACTCTAACATGAGTGAGAGTGAGATTTGGAGGCGGCATGATGGCTGATCGAGGCGGGTGGTGAAGTAAGGGAAGAAAATTGCGCTATTTGAGCAGGAAGAAGTACTGAGCGGGCGGGTAGCGGTGGGTGCCAACCGTTAAAATTGTTAAATAGGTATCGGCGGCAAAAAACATCTCGGGATAAAAAGAAACGAAGGGCGGGCGGGGAGTATCTAACGGTTAAGAATGGGACGCCGACCAGAACTCGACGCAGCGCGCGGATTGATGCTGGTTTGGATTACGCTGACGCATTTGCCGACCGGGGCCAGTACGTACGTCAATCAGCCATTTGGATTTGTATCGGCGGCAGAAGGATTCATATTTTTGTCGGCGCTATTCACCGGCCGGATTTACTGGCGCGTCGCGGAGCACGACGGCTACCGGGCGATGACGAAAAAATTGTGGCTGCGCACGGTGCGGTTGTATGGCTACCACGCGCTGCTGCTGGCTTTCGTGTTTCTGGTGGCGGTGCCCATTGCAGCGCGCGGCAACCGGCCGGGTTTACACAATCTGCTGGATTTCTACTTTATTGCAGGCCCCAAGCAGGCGGTGACGGAAGCGTTTCTGCTGATTTATAGGCCGCCGCTTCTGGACATTTTGCCGATGTACATACTTTTTCTGGTGCTGACCTCGGTGGTGCTGCTAGCGGTGCGGCGAACCGGATGGGGATACATTCTGGCGGTATCGTTTACGGTGTGGGCGTTTGCGCAATTCGGTTTTCGCAGCCATGAACATAACTTCATGATGCGATATATCCCGACGCGAATCCCGCTAAATGAAACAGGCGCGTTCGATTTGTGGGCGTGGCAATTTTTGTGGGTGGTTGGACTGTGGATGGGCGTGCGGTGGGCAAACGACGATTTGCCGGTGGAGAGATGGGCGAAGCGAGCGCTTATTCCATCGGTGATTATTGTGGGTGTGTTTTTCGGGATGCGGCACCTGATCTCGCACGGGTTGGAGTTGGGCCCGGCGGAATTCATGTTTGACAAGTGGCACCTGGGACTGGTGCGACTGGTGAATTTCACGGCGGCGGCGGCGGTGTTAATTTGCGCGCAGCCGGTGCTGAAGTACCTGGCGATCCGGCCGCTGGTGCTGATGGGGCAATCTTCGTTGCAGGTTTTTTGCACGCACCTGTTGTTTTGTTTTGCAGGACTGACGCTGATGGGCAACGCGTCGATGCTGAGCGGATGGAGACAGACCGGGCTGCTGACGGCGACGTTTGCGGCGATGATGATTACGGCGAAACTGTTTGCCAAGAGTGAGACCAAGCGGGAACCACAAGCAAGACCGGGGCTCGTGTTGGGGTCACAGGCTCAACCGCAAGCCGAGAGCGCGTAAGACGCTCAGCGCGTTACACGTCCCCAATGATTGAACGCGCTGAGTGGGAGCGGCGTAATGGATTGGGCAAGGTGAGCGCGCGGCTTAGTTCCACGTGGCGGCGTTGTGCAAAGATAGAAACACCCCTTCAGCGTTAACGCGATTTTTTTCTTTAGAAGATCGTGAGCGCCTCCCTAATCTCAGGCTGCTCATGGTGCGTTTCAATACCAACCATACAAACGGCTGCGTGTGCGTTGAGCCCTGTGAAGGGAACAACAGATGAACGTTCGCCTGCGGGTGTTGCTGATTGTGGGCGTGGGCACAGTGGCGCTGATCGCGATGCTGTATGCCAGTTCGCGGTATTTGATACTGAACCGCTTCGTGAACCTGGAAAGCCTGGAAGCGAACAAGACAACGACAGCGGTACAGAGAACCTTCCGCGAAGAAATCGACCGGCTCAACCTGTGTAACACGGACCTGTCGGTGTATGACGCCACTTATGACAGCATGCCGAAACCCACGAAGGAATATCTCGATTCGGTGCTGGGCGACGGGCCAAACGGTTGGCTGGAGCAGAAACAGGTAAATTTCCTGGTGATCACCGATGCGGATGGGAAGATCGCCGCAGCCAACGGATTTGATCTTGGCGGAATTGGCCTGGTGGATGTGCCGGAAGATTTGAAAGCGGATCTGAGGGCCAATAGCCGGGTGGTGGAGTTTCGCGGTCCGGCGGACACAAACGACGGCCTGCTTCTGCTGGCCAGTGGTCCGGTGCTGGTGGCGGCCCACCCCATCGTTCATACCAATTACGCCGGGCCAGCGCGTGGGGCGCTGATCACGGCGCGTTATCTGGACGCCCAGCTTTTGCACCAGATGGCGTACAACAACGGAGCGACGTCGGTCACGGCATTTCGACTGGATCGACAGTTGCCGGCGGAGTTGGCGGAAGTGCGCCCGGCACTGTCGGCGGCGAAACCATTTTATGTGCGAGTGATCGACAGAGGGTTTATCGCCGGATATGTGTTCATCGCGGACATGTATGGCGAGCCGGCATTGATATTGCGAGTAGAAATACCGCGCGCGATTTATCACGAGGGGCGGATCAGCCAGTTAAATGTGGCCGCGGCGACGTTGTGTATCGTGCTGGCAGCGGCGCTGGCGATCGTGTGGCAATTGCAAAAATTCGTTATTTCGCGACTGGAAGGATTGAATTCCAGTGTGGTCAGTATTGCGGCGAGTACCAGCCTGAGCGGACGAGTGTCGTTTACCGGCAGTGACGAAATCAGCACGCTGGCCAATGGAATTAACGGGATGCTCGAATCGCTGGAGAGCGCGCAAGAGCGGAAAGCCAAAGCCGACGAAGAGCATCGCGCGGAGCTTGAGAAGGCCAAAGATGCGGCGGAAGCGGGGAGCCACGCCAAGAGCCAATTTCTGGCCAATATGAGCCACGAAATCCGGACGCCGATGAATGGGGTCATCGGGATGATCGAGTTGGCGCTGGAGACAGAATTAAGCCGCGAAACGCGCGAGCTGATCGCCACGGCCAAGTCTTCGGCAGAATCATTGCTGGCGTTGCTCAACGACATCCTGGATGTATCGAAAATCGAAGCGGGAAAATTACAACTGGAGGTGGTGGAGTTCAGCTTGCGAGACAACCTGAACAGTGCGGTGAAAGGACTGGAACTGGAGGCCCGCAGGAAAGGCCTGAACTTATGGTGTTCGGTGGAGGCGGAGGTACCCGAGCGTTTGCAAGGAGATCCAACACGGCTACGACAAATCCTGGTGAACCTAATCGGAAACGCGCTGAAGTTTACGTCGGAGGGAGAAGTGGCGCTGCAAGCAAGGTGCGAATCGGAGACTGTGGATACGGTGACGGTGGAGTTTTCGGTGCGCGACACAGGGATCGGCATTCCGGCAGCAAAACAGGGAGAAATTTTCGAAGAATTCACGCAGGCGGATCTTTCCACGACGCGGAGATACGGCGGCAACGGATTGGGACTGGCGATCTGCAGGCACCTGGTAGAGATGATGAAAGGAAAGATCTGGCTGGAAAGTACGCCGGAGGTGGGAAGCACGTTTCACTTCCGTCTGCCGTTCGGGGTGGGAAAAGGTGCGGCCAGTCCGCCGGTGTTGGTGGATGTTAGCGCGTTGCGGGAGGTCCGGATTCTGATCGTGGATGAGAATGTGGAAAGCGGCAAAAATCTGGAGCAACTGCTGGCTACGTGGGAGCTGGAACCGACGTGGTGCCGGGGCGGTCATGACGCGATGGTTTGTCTGCAGCGCGCCCACGCGGAGGAGAGGCCTTTTCGTATTGTGGTAGTGGAATCGCGAATGAAGGAGATCGACGGTTTTTCGCTGGCGGCGTGGATCAGGCGGCAGACACCCCTTAACGGGACCATTATTTTCATGCTGACTTCGGTTGGTTTGCGTGGAGACGCGGCGTTGTGCCGCGAGCTAGTCATCCAAGCGTACCTGCCCAAACCGGTGAAAAGCGTCGATCTGCTGCAGGCGCTGCGGCTGGTATTGGGAGCGGAGATTAGCTTCGGGGGAAACCTGCCGCTGCTGACAACGCACGCGTTGCGCGAACAGCGGTCAAGGCTGCACATCCTTCTGGCCGAAGATAATCGGGTGAACCAGATGTTAGCGCTGCACATACTGCGGAAGCGAGGGCATACGGTGGACGTGGTGGAGAACGGCCGGCAGGTGCTGGCGGCGCTAGGAGGGGTAGTTAGCAGCGAAACGTTTGATCTGATCCTGATGGACATGCAGATGCCGGAACTGGACGGCCTACAGGCGACGAGGTATATCCGCGAGCAGGAGGCGGTCACTGGCGGACATCTGCCCATCATTGCGCTGACGGCCAATGCGATGACCGGAGATCGAGAAGCATGTTTGAACGCCGGAATGGACGACTATGTTTCCAAGCCGCTGCAAGTAAAAGAGCTATTCGCGGCTATCGAACGGGTGCAAGCGTCGTCGGCCACCTCTGCGGTGATTTATGTGGATACGACTGCGGATGCGACTGAACCCGCGGTGAAAAACGTGGATGGGTAGAGTTTTTGGATTCTGCCAAGGATTGATCCGTTTGGCAGATTCGCTGGGGATCGATGCCACCCGGTGCCCGGGTTTCATTAGATTGAGTATTGACCGAACTGGAGGTTCGAGAAGGGGTGGCCGGTGCCGTCGTGTATAATTGGCGATAGGAGATTTCTGCTGGAAACATGGCGGAAATAGAGAAAACAGTGCGTGCTGAAGCGTCCGTGCGAGTGCGGCGGGCGTGGCGTTTTGCGCGGACCCGCGCGCGCGAACTGCGCATGATTGTGAAGGCGCTGGCCTCCACGAAGCATCCCATCCTGGTACACATTATTCCGATGCGCCGGTGCAACCTGGCGTGCTTGTATTGCAACGAGTTCGATGACGTCTCGGAGCCGGTGCCGCTGGAGGAAATGAAGAAGCGGCTGGATTTGCTGGCGGACATGGGCACGTCGATTATCACCATCAGCGGAGGGGAACCGCTGCTGCATCCGGAGATCGATGAGGTGATCCGGCATATCCGAAGGCGCGGGATTATCGCCGGGATGATCACCAACGGATTTTTCCTGAATCAGGAGCGGATCGAACGACTGAACCGCGCGGGGCTGGAACACCTACAGATCAGTATTGATAACGTGACGCCTGATGAGGTGTCGAAAAAGAGCCTGAAGACGCTGGACGGGCGCCTGGAAATGCTTTCACGGCATGCCGTGTTTCAGGTGAACATCAACTCGGTACTGGGAAGCGGAGTGAAGAGCCCGCAGGATGCGCTGCAGATTGCGCATCGAGCGGTGGAGCTGGGGTTCACCAGCACTGTGGGCATTATTCATGACAACAACGGGCAGTTGAAGCCGCTAGGCGAGCAAGAACAAAGCATTTTCGAAGAAATCATGGAGCTGGGTAAGCGCTCCTATTCGCGATTCAATGAGTTTCAGCACAACGTAGCGCGCGGGCGGGAGCACAACTGGCGGTGCCGGTCGGGGTCGCGCTATTTGTACATTTGCGAGCGCGGGTTGGTGCACTGGTGTTCGCAGCAGCGCGGATATCCCGGGATTCCGCTGGCGCGATATTCGCCGGAGATGCGGCACCGGGAATATTCGACGGAGAAATTTTGCGCGCCGCGATGCACGGTATCGTGCGTACAGCAGGTGGGGATTCTGGACAACTGGCGGGGACCGCAGAACCTGAAGCCAACGCCGATGGATCCAGGACCTGCGCCAGAGCTGGTACAGATCGGGACCGGGTTGGGCGGGCGGTAGCGAACGGCAGGCGACATTTTAGAACTGCTCAAGCCCTATCCAGGTTGCTGAGATTCGTGTTTCCGCGCGGTTACCCCGGATTGCTGAAACTTGTATTTAATTTCTCGAAACAAGGCACGCGCCCGCGATTGACCCACACCGTTGGTATAACAACAATGAAGCATGGCCGAAGCAGCGATAGATATTGAAAATCTCACCAAAGATTACCCGTACGGGTTCCTGCAACTGAAGAAGAAGCGCTCGCTGGAAGGTCTGACGATGCAGGTGCAGACCGGCGAAGTGTTTGGATTTCTGGGACCGAACGGGGCGGGCAAGTCGACCACCATCAAATTGTTGATGCGTTTGATTTTTCCAACGGCGGGATCGGCGCGGATTCTTGGAAAGCCCATCAGCGATATTGCCATGCACCGGAACATTGGTTACCTGCCGGAACAACCTTATTTTTATGACTACCTGACAGCAGAGGAAGTGCTGGACTATTTTGCGCGATTCCACGATTTCAGCGCGGAAGAGAGGCGCGCGCGTGTCTCGGGCATGCTCAAGAAAGTGGGATTGGAGTCTGCGGGGCAGATTCAACTGAGGAAATACTCGAAAGGCATGCTGCAACGCGTGGGGCTGGCGCAGGCGATTCTGCACGACCCCGAAGTGGTGGTTCTCGATGAACCCATGTCCGGGCTGGATCCGGTGGGCAGGCGCGAAGTACGCGACATTATTCTGGAATTAAAAAAGCAGGGGAAGACGGTTTTATTTTCGACGCACATTTTGTCGGACGCGGAAATGTTGTGCGATCGAGTGGGAGTGATCGTGGGCGGAAAACTTCAAGGTATCGGGGCGCCAAGCGAGATGGTGGGTTTGAAAGCGCACGGGATGGAGATTCTGTTCGAGTTGAGTGGCGTGGGAGAAAGCGTTCGGGCGGTAATCGCGCAAGCCACGCGCACGGGCGACCGTTATCGTTTGCACGTGGAAGAAAGCGATTTGTACGCGGCAATCGAGCAACTGCATGCATCGGGGGCGAGAATCCTGTCGGTAACGCAGGTGAAGCCGTCGCTGGAAGAATATTTTATGCATCTGGTGGCAGCGGACCGCGCGCAAGCGGCGGCCGTAGAGGTGAGCGGAAAGTGAAAAGAGCGGGGATAGTCGCGCTGAACACGTTTCGCGAAGCGGTACGCGACCGGGTGCTGTACAACCTGGTGTTTTTTGCGCTGGTGATGATGATCGCGGCGATTCTGGTGGGGCAGATTTCGATAGACATTGAGGATGAGGTGATGGTCAGCCTGGGGCTGAGCGCAATCTCGATTATTGGGTTGCTGATCGCGGTGTTTATCGGCGTGGGGCTGGTTTCCAAGGAGATTGACAAACGAACGCTGTATGCATTGCTGGCCAAGCCGCTGCGGCGGTGGGAATTTCTGGCGGGGAAATTCGCGGGACTGGTGCTGACGTTGACGGTGAATACGGCGGCGATGGCGGCGGGTTTGTTTCTGGCGCTGTATTACGTGAAACACTCGCTGCAACGCACGGATGCGGTGGTGCTGGTGGCGGTGTATTTCATTTTGCTGAAACTGGCGCTGGTGGTGGCACTGGCGATGCTGTTTTCGTGCTTTACGTCGCCATTACTGGCGATTTTATTCACGGGCGGGCTTTATGTGGCGGGACTGTTCGTACACGAGATGAGGGGCGTGGGGTCGGCGTTGATCAGTCCGGGGTTAGCAGCGATATTACGGGGGATTTCGTATCTATTACCGAATTTTGAGAATTTCGATGTGATGGGAGCAGCGGCGCACGGGCGCAGCGTGGCGGGCGCTTTGATTGCGCAAAACACGGCGTATGCCGCGCTGTATAGCCTGATCGTGCTAAGCGTGGCGGCAGCGATTTTTTCACAGAGAAACCTGAAATGAATATTTTGCGATGACATTCAAAAGCTATGTCGCGCTGCTGGTGCTGGTGCCGCTAGGCTTTGCGGGCGTGTGGGACTTGCAGAAGCATATAGACGCGTCGCAAAGCCGGACAGAGGTGGAAGACGATCAGGTTATTCTGCGCTCCGGCAAGTTGGTGAAGGCCATGAGCCTGGAGTACGCGCCGCTGATGGCGGACATTTATTGGACGCGGGTGGTGCAATACTTCGGAAACAAACACGCCGGGAAGCAGGTGGACCTGCGACTGCTTTGGCCGCTACTGGATCTGACTACGGTGCTTGATCCGCAGTTGATGCCGGCGTACCACTTTGGGTCGATGTTTCTAAGCGATGCGCCGCCGCGAGGCGCCGGGCGCCCGGATCTGGCGGTGCGATTGATTGAACGCGGAATTCAGGCGAACCCCGATCAATGGCGACTGTATTACGATCTGGGCTTCGTCTACTACTTTGACATGAAGGATTATCCCAAGGCTTCGAATGCGTTTTTAGAGGGAAGCAAAAATCCACATGCGTTGATCTGGATGAAGATAATGGCGGCGAAAATTGCCGCGGAGGGTAATTCGACGGAGACGTCGGTTTTTTTGTGGCAAGACGTTTACAACACCACGAAAGACCCGGAGATCAAAGAAAACGCGCAGACGCATCTACGGCTGTTGCGCTCGGCGGAGGATTGCCAGCAGCTTGACGCGCTGGGCGATCAGTATGAGAAGCAATTCGGGCGGCGGCCGAAGCGGATCAGCGATCTGGTGCAGGCTGGATTGCTGCGGGGAGCGCCGCTGGATCCCCTGGGCTATCCGTATACGCTGTCGGAAGAGGGGAAGGCACAGCTGAATTTGGATAGCCCCCTGTTGGAAAAGCAGGTTATGGAGCAGAGGCGCAAGTGAATGTTTGGTGAGGAAATGATGACGAACGGGAGAATGCAATTATTCGGTGGTGCAGAGCAGGGTCATCTGGGGATCGATGAGAAGTTTGTGTGGGGGATTCGCTGAGGTGAAGTGAAATAAGGTTTCGGGACCAGCGGCGACGACGGTGCCAAGCGGAAGAGAATGGCCGGCGGGGCCGGCAGCGTAAAGTGGAACCCTGGTAATGAAGGATTGCGGGACAGCGGTTTGAAATAGTTTGCCGCGAATGTCGTAGCCGGTGTCGTTCTTGTGCACGGAAAATTCGACGCGGTAGTGGGGAACTCCCGTGCCCTGGACCCACTGCTCGAAAAACCATTCCATGGAGTGGCCGCCCTCCAGATCCATGCTGTGAGTCATGACCGCTTCGACCTCGCGACGTAAATCCTGAGTAGACAGAGAACGATACGCATATTTGGTGGCCAAGGTGTGGAGCAAAGTGTTGAAACGGGCGTCGGGATTGGCGCCGGGCTGGCGGAGCATTTCGCGCAACATGTGAATGACCCAGGAGCCTTTGAAATAAATGACATCATCATACGCGTCGGGTGATTTGGAGGAGTTTAGCCGCATACCCAAGGCGAGCGGACCGATTTCACCGGCGGGCTGATCGGCGGTGGGAGATTTTTCGACGAGTTTTTGGCGGTAGCGTTGCAGCCAGATGTGTAAAGTGCGATCGGGATTTTTGTGCGAATCAGCAAAGAGCAGGGCCAAGTAGTTGGCGATGGCTTCATCGATCCATTGATCGCGATAATTCGACCAACCGACGATGTTGCCCCACCACTGGTGAGCGACTTCGTGGAAGGGCACGAGTTCGCTGAAATGCTCCTGGTTGCTGCTGGAGAGTCCGGCGCGGCGTTGCACGTCGGCAGAGAGAAATGAGTAAGTGGAAACGTAGAGCAAGCCTGGCCAGCCTTGGCCGAATGTACCGGGGATTTGCGAGACGCTGAGATTGCGGAAGGGAAAGGGCCCGCTGTAGGACTCATAAAAGCGGATGGAGGAGTCGATTTCCTTGCCGAGCTGCTTAAGCGCTGCTGCGGGATTGGGGGCCAAGGGAGGAATCACCGTGTTCATGGTCAGGTCGCCAGGGCGGCGACCGATGCCTGGGCCGACGATCTCGCGGTTGTCGTCCAGGCGCCTAGTCAATTCCTGCTCGAGCTGGCGGTTGGCATAAACGTCGACGGAATAATTGGCAGAGGAGACCGAAGCGGAAGCGTATTCACCTAAATTGAAGCCGGCGACGGCAATGGGTTTTTCGGTTTTCCAGTGACCCAGCTTGAAGTCGCCATCTTCGCGCTCATCGAGTTTTGTGCCGGTCGCCACCAGGCGCAGTTTGCGGGGCCAGCGCATGGAAAGATCGTACAAAGCAAACTCGGCGTTGTCGCCCAGATGCGGGTACCAACTTTCGCGGGCGCCCACAAAGAGAACATTGTTGCCGGCGTCGTCGATGATGTTGCCGCGATAGTGAAAGTGAATGGAAAAATCGCTGTCGGGTGGCACGGCGCGAGGGAGTAACACGAGCAGATAGTCGTTGCCGCGCACGCTGCGCTCCTGCGGGGTTACTTCTTCATTTTGAAAAAATTCCAGGGCCTCGTCGTGGGGACCGGTAACGGATTGCACGTTCAGGGAACGCGAGAGATCAAAAATGATCAAGCGGTCGCCGGATCCCTGCGAGCGGAGAGTTACAGCAGCGGTGGCGTCGAGCGAGCGGTCCGCGAGGATGGAAGTATTGATGGCGTAGTGGATCGCGTGAAATGAGGGCACCGGGGCAGGAATGTCGGGGAGTTTGTAGGATGCCCAGGTGTCGTAGAACCTGGAGTCGCTGGTTTCATGACCCTGACCAAGCAAGAAGGGTTCAGGACGCATGGCATCGAACAGTACGTCGAACGGTCCCGTGGCGATGCCGTCGAGATTGGCATAGAAGTAGGGTTGAGGCGCTGCTGTGAATGTGCCGCAAAGAATGCGCAGAGATTGCGCGGGGTCGAGTCGAGCGAGCACCGGATCCCAACGGGTGACGGCGGCCGGGTCGGATTCGGGCGTAAGAGCGGCGGTGTGGAGCTGATGCAGCAAATCGGCGGAAGTGTCGTCGGTGAAGCGAATGTAGGCGCTGGCGAAATCCTGATCGAGGATGGGAGCGTCGAGAAAACGAGCAAGCTGCTGCTTTTCTATGGTGTCGCGAGGGAGAGCCAGAATGTGGCCGCGGCCGGCAAAGACGACTCCGCTGATCTGGCCATCGAGGAGGTGATAGAAAATGAGGTCTCCCTGGTCGAAGGAGATTTTGGCGTCGCCGCGACGAAGCTCGATGCGATTGTCGGGCTTGATGCGATAGACGGAAGCGGGGTCGAGATGCAGTTTGTTGAGGGCGTCGAAGAGTTGATGAGCGGTGCGGGGCGGGGTCGCAGGTGAGGCGGGTAAGGGTGCAGCTTCAACGGCAGAGAAGGTTAAGAGAGCGAAAAAGGCTACGATGAGCCTCATGGTGGGAGTGTAGTGACTTTTTATGGTGGTGAACAATGGTACGGGTTCCAAGATGACGGCTTGAGGAGTTAGACGCGGGAACGGGGATTTTGTGGGCAGGGCGTGGTTGCGATGGGCTGGGCAGGTGCACTCACAGGATTGCTTGTAAACGAGCAACAGGGGCGTAGAGAGGCGCGGCAAAGGGTCCCAAGGCGGTTAAAATGACGGAATGAGACACCCCTTCTTCACGGCCTTCTATCGCGGTGTGGTGCTCGCGGTTGCGCTGATTGTGGTGGGCGCGGCGGCGCGGGCAGACACCATCGTGTTGAAAAATGGGCGGAGGATACTGGCGTTTAACGTCGTGGAAGTAGGCGAGAAGATCAAGTACGAAACGTCTGCCGGGGAATTAAGCCTGCCGAAGTCGATCGTCGATCACATTGAAAAGGGTGGTGCGGTGCCGATGGCGGACGGCGGTGCGGCCAATGCTGCGAACCTGGCGATTACGCCTCCGGTGATGCCCGGGCCAGCAGGAGGAACCGGCGGGGAGATTGAGCGCGCGGTGATTCATGACGGGGCGATCGACCGGCAGTACATTGCAAAACTGGAAGGCGAGACACGCAGCGGATCGCCGGTGGCGGGAATGGGTGCAGCCGTAGGGCACCACGCCGCGGCAATGTTCGAGCTGGCGCACGGGGATATGGATCATGCGCTGGCCGATGAGCGAACGGCGCTGACATACGCGCCGGAAGAGCCGGTATTGTTGATGAATGTGGCGTATCTGCATTTGCGGCGGAGCGAATACAAACAGTCGCTGGATTATCTGGAACGGGCGCGCCGCGTAGCTCCGGACAATCCGGATGTGGCCAAGCTGGCGGGCTGGGCGTATTACGGGATGAACAAAATGGATCAAGCGGTGGCGGAGTGGAAACGCTCGCTGGCGCTGAAGCCGGACGCGGAAGTGCAGGCGGCGTTGGACAAAGCGGAGAGAGACAAGCAAGAAGAGGAGAGCTACAAGGAAAACGAGAGCGCGCATTTTACGCTGCGCTACAGCGGGTCCGCGGAGCCAGCGCTGGCGAAGGACGTACTGCGCACTCTGGAAATGCATTACGCAGCGATCGAATCGGAGCTGAATTTTACGCCGCCGGATGCGATCGGCGTGATTTTGTATACGCAGCAGGCGTTTGCGGATATTACGCGCGCGCCCGGGTGGGTGGGGGCGCTGAATGATGGACGGTTGCGCGTTCCGGTGCAGGGACTGACGAGCGTGACGCCGGAGCTATCGCGCGTGTTGAAGCACGAGTTAACGCACAGCTTTGTGCAGCAGAAGACGCATGGACGCGCGCCAACCTGGATTCAGGAGGGGCTGGCGCAGTGGATGGAAGGGAAACGCAGCGGAGAGAATGCCGCGGTGCTGTTGCAGATCTACGGAGATGGGCACGCGCCATCGTTGGGGAATCTGGAAGGGTCCTGGATGGGATTTCCTGGAGATGCGGCGGCGTTTGCGTACGCGTGGGCACTGGCCAACATTGAATATATTGTGCAAGCGGATGGGATGGGCGATGTGGAACGGATATTGGACCGGATCGCGGCGGGGAGTTCCACGGAAGCGGCGCTACACGAGGTGCTGCACAGCGACTACGAAGATTTGATGCGGTCGACCGCGGAGTATTTGCGGAGGAGTTATGGGCAGTGAGAAGGCGACGCGTGAGAGCGGAAACATGCGACCCGCGATAGATTGCGGTGAAATTTTTATTTAAACTTCTTTAATCAGAAAGCTCCAGCGAACGTTTACGAATATTTCCAACAGATCAAGGAGTTCAGTCCGGGGATCAGGGTACCGGTTTGTGCCGAATACCAGGTCGCCTGTTTGCAATTGGCTGGTTACACAGTGGCGAGAAGGGCGGCCACGAGGGCGGCGCGCTGCGGCATGGTTTTGGTGAGGATGTGTTCGTGAGTGGAGTGGGCACCGTCGCCTACCGCGCCCATGCCGTCCAGGGTGGGGATGCCCAGTGCGGCGGTGAAATTTCCGTCCGAGCCTCCGCCTGCGAGACATTCTCCGAGAGACAAATTCATCTGTGAGGCCTGGGATTGGGCCAGCTTGAAGAGGTGCGCGCTCATTTTACGTTCGAGAGGGGCGCGGGAGAAACCGCCGCGAACTTCGATGCGCGCGCCGCGCAAACGGGGTTTCAGATTGTGAAGCTGGCGCTCGATGCGGCGCATATTGGCGATACGTGTGGCGCGGAGATCGAGCACAGCGCGTGCGCGTTCGGCGATAACGTTGGTGCGCGTGCCGCCTTCGATGATGTCCGCGTTCACAGTGGTGCCGTTGGCGGGGTCGTTCCACTGTAAAACTCGAGTGAGTTGATGGCAGAGCTCGTGAATGGCGTTGATGCCTTCCTGGGGAGCCAAGCCAGCATGCGAAGCGCGACCGTGAACGATGAGTTCGGCTTCGCCAACACCTTTGCGTTGCGTTTTAAGCAGGCCGCGAGCACCGAAAGACGGTTCCAGAACGAAGACGGCATCGCTGCGGCCGGCTTCGGTTTCGATGAGCTTTCTGGAGACTTCACTGCCAATCTCTTCGTCGGAGGTCCAGAGAAACACGATGCGTCTGGTGAGCGGGATGTTTAACTTTTGCAGCGCGTGATGAGCGAAGAGGGCCTGCACGATGCCAGCTTTCATGTCGAAAGTGCCCGGGCCGTAGGCTTTGCCTGCGCCGATGCGGAAGGGCATTTTTTCCAGGGTGCCGCTGGCGTACACGGTGTCGTAGTGGCCGAGAACGAGCAGTTGTCCTTTGGGGCGAGAGGGAGACAGGTGCGAGACGACACGCAACTGGTCGCCGTGATGCTTTTGCGGGATGCGCTGCACTTGTAGTCCGTGGGCGCTCCATTCGGCGGCGAGCAGTTCACAGCAGCGGTCGGTGGGAGCTTTCTCGAGGCTGGGGGATTCGGCGGTGACGAATTTGCCGAGGGTGGCAAGCATGTCCGGCAACATCGGTTGAAGTATGGCAATCAGTTTCTGTGCGAGTGGGGCGGTGGGCATTGTGCGAACATGCTAACAACGGTGTGAGCGTGCGAGCAAACGGTCCGTAGATTTGCTTTGGCAGCATTGCTCGAAATGTGAGATTAGGCACAAGAATCGCGGTTGGGTGGGGGCATTGCTCGCATATAATTATAAGTTTGCCGGGTAGGGCTGGGCGCCGCTGAGCTTGGGTATCCGCGACGGGGGTGCGAATGCTAATGGACACGACGGAAATTCAAAAAATTCTGCCGCACCGTTATCCATTTCTGATGGTGGACGCCATCGAGGAGATGGAGCGTGTGAAGCGCATCGTGGGAATCAAAAACGTCACGATCAACGAGTCACATTTTCAGGGACATTTTCCGGGCAAGCCGATCATGCCAGGGGTGTTGATCATTGAAGCCATGGCGCAGACGGGCGGTTTGCTGCTGCTGCAGGAGATTCCGGACCGCGAGCAGAAGCTCCTGTATTTCGTGGCCATTGACGGAGCACGGTTCCGGCGTCCGGTAGTGCCCGGGGAGCAATTGAAGATCGAAGTGAAGGTGGTTACGTGGCGAGGAGATTTCTGCAAGCTGGACGGGCGAGCTACGGTGAATGGGGAGTTAGCGGCGGAAGCGACGCTGATGTGCAAGATGGTGGATCGGGGAGCTTTTGAGAAGCCGCCGGAAGCGAGTTCGACGCCAGCGCCTACGAAATGAGACTTGGTTTTGCGTAACCGGGGTAATTGATCATCCAAAAGCGTCACGCTCGAAGAACGAGCGTGGGCACCAGCGCCCAGATCAAGTGGATGGAAGAGATTGTTCAGTTGGCGCATGTTCCAGCAGGCGCAGCGAAATTGTGAGAAACCAGACGATGCACGAAATTCATCCGCAGGCGGTGGTGGCGGGAAGCGCGCGGTTGGGCGCGCGCGTGAGGATTGGGGCATATGCCATCGTCGGCGAGCATGTGACGCTGGGCGAGGGATGCACGCTGGATTCCCATGCGGTGGTGCAGGGACCGGCTACCATTGGAAGACACAACATTTTTCATCCGTTTTGCGTGGTGGGGGGCGATCCGCAGGATTTGAAATTTCATGGGGAGCAGACGGAATTGGCGGTGGGAGATGGAAACACGTTTCGCGAGTATGTAACGGTGAGTCGCGGCACGGTGGGTGGCGGAGGAAAGACGACGATCGGGAATGGCAGCTTGTTCATGGCGTATTCGCACGTGGCACACGATTGCCATGTGGGGAATGAAACGATTTTCGCCAATGGAGCGACTTTGGCGGGCCACGTTAGCGTGGAGGATTTTGCGACGATCGGGGCGTTTTCTCCGGTACACCAGTTTTGCCGCATCGGACGGTACGCGTATATCGGCGCCTCGACGGTGATCACCCAGGATGTGCCGCCGTTTTCGCGGGTAGTGACGGAGCGCAGCACAAAAAATTATGGAATCAATGCGATTGGGCTGGAGCGGAAAGGATTTTCGAAGGAGCGGCTGGCGGCGCTGCAACGCGCTTACCGGTTGCTGCTGCAATCGAAGATGAATACTTCGCAGGCGGTCGCGGAGATGCGCGGGACGCTGGCGGAATCCGAAGACGTGCAAGAACTGATCCAATTCATTGAGAAGGCTGAACGCGGGATTGTGAAGTAGTGAAGGTCTCAAACGCAGTGAACTCTTTGGCAAAGACAAATACACAAGCGGTGGAGCGATGGGGACTCATCGCGGGCAATGGGCGCTTTCCGTTTCTGGTGCTGGAGGGAGCGCGAAGCCAGGGTTTGGAAATGGCGGTGATCGCGATTAAGGAAGAGGCCTCGCCGGAGCTGGATAAAATCGCGACGCGGATTCATTGGGTCAGCCTGGGAGAATTGAGCAAAGCCATCGACTTGCTGCATGAAGAAGGTGTGACGCGCGCGGTGATGGCCGGGCAAGTGAAGCACAACAAGATTTTCAGCTCCATCCGGCCGGACTGGAAGCTGGCGAAGCTTTTATTTTCTCTGCCGCGAAAAAATACGGATGCGTTGATTGGCGCGGTGGCGCGAGTTCTGGAGGACGAGGGAATTGAGCTGGTGGATTCGACTTTATTTTTGAAGCCGCTGGTGCCGGAAGCGGGAGTGCTGACGAAGCGCGCGCCGGACGAACGTGAAGCGGCGGACATTGCGTACGGTTTGGGAGTGGCGCGAACGATTGCAGGAATGGATATCGGGCAAACGGTGGTAATCGCGGATCGCGCGTGTGTAGCGGTAGAAGCCATGGAAGGCACGGATGAAACGGTGACACGAGCGGCGCGTATCGCCGTGGGTAAACCGCTGGTGGTGGTAAAGGTGAGCAAGCCGGGGCAGGACATGCGTTTTGACGTACCCGTGCTTGGGCCAGGCTCCATCGAACATATGTCGAAGTCCGGGGTGACGGCCCTGGCGTTGGATGCCGCGCGGACGTTGCTGTTTGATCGCGCGGAACTGCTCGCCTTGGCCGATGCAAAGAACATTGCGATTCAGGCTTTTGCTGCTCCCGCCGCTGCGGAACTAAAGGGCGACAAAAAGGGAATGAAGCGCGAATGAGTGTGACCGGGGAGCGTGTGCCGGTGGCAGTGGTAGGCGCCGGGGAATTCGGGCGCAATCACGCGCGAGTGTACCGCGAGCTTCAAAACACAGAGCTGCTGGGCGTTTATGATCGTGACGCGGCAAAAGCACGTGCGGTGGCCGACGAATTTCATACGCGTGCGTTTGCAGACTTAGGCGAACTGTGTGGTTGCACGACCGCGGCAAGCGTGGCGGTGCCCACGGAAGCGCATGGCGATGTGGCTTGCCGGCTCATGGAGATGGGGATCGATGTACTGGTTGAAAAGCCGATGGCCGGAAACCTGGCACAGGCGGATGCGCTCATAAGCGTCGCTAAAAAGAACCAGCGGATTTTGCAGGTCGGGCACGTGGAGCGATTTAATCCGGCGGTGATTGCGGTTGAGCCGATTGTAAACCGGCCGCTGTTTTTTGAAGTCCACCGGCTGGGAGTGTTCACGGCGCGCAGCCTGGATGTGGATGTTATTTACGATTTGATGATTCATGACCTGGATATCTTATTAGCGCTGGTGAATGAACCAGTGGCGGAAGTGAAGGCCGTGGGCATTCCGGTGCTGACCGACAAAGTGGACATCGCGCATGCGCGGCTGGAGTTTACGGGCGGCGCGGTGGCAAATGTGACCGCGAGCCGAGTCTCGACAGAGCGCGTGAGGAAAATGCGGTTTTTTCAGCAGCACGAGTATATTTCGCTTGATTACGCGCGGCGGGATGCGTTGCGGGTGGGCGTGAAGAAGCCCGGACCGCAGCCGGAATTTGGATTTGAGAAATTGCCGGCGCCGGCGATCGAACCGCTGCACGCAGAGTTAAGCGCGTTTGTGGAATGCGTGCGCACCCGGCGCGAGCCGCGCGTGAATGGGGCGGCGGGGCGTGCGGCTCTCGAACTAGCAGGGCGTGTGATGGCAAGCATCCAGGAGCACGCGGAGCGCGTCCAACTGGCTACACATACGACCAACAAGCCTGTGTACTTATGATCGACCGCACACTCGTACCCCTAGATGCGCGCTTACCGGCCGCGGCGGATGTTGCGCCGAGTACGCGGCGGCGTCCGACGACATTGGACGAGCGGACGCTGGTGCCGGCGATGCTGCCGGTGGTTACGCTGAATGGACACTCCAACATTCCGTCGAATTTGCCGCTGGAATCGATAGCGGCTCGCGTGGTGGTGCCGCGAGATATTCAACGCGAAGCGTATTCGGTAGTGGAAGACAATTCCGTGCCGTTGCAAGTGACGGACATGGACCAGCGTATTGCGGTGCCGCAGAATTCCGCGCCTCCGGAGATGAGCGCGCCGCTAACGTCGGTGGATCCGGACCTGGTCGATCCGGATATTTTCACGACCGGCGAAGTGCAGCTTATTGCTTCGCCGCCTTCACCGGAAAAAGCGCGGGCGGATCTAATTACCCGGGTTTCTTCGGTGGCGTTGCATATTTTGTTGATCGCCACGATTCTGTTGCAGGCCAAATTATTTCCGAAACGCGAACCGACGGCGGAAGAAACGGAGATTGCGCGCAAGCAGCTTACGTTGTTATTGCCGCCAGGGGCGTACGAATCGTCGAAGCCGTCAACCCGGCCGACACCGCGCCCGCCGGCGGTGCATGTGGATCCGCGAGTGCTGAAGCGCGTAGCGCCGACACCCGTGCCTACACCGGCTCCCGAAAAACCGAAGGAATTGCCCAGCGCTCCCGTGCCGCAGCCACACGCTGTGCCTCCGGAAACGACGGCGCCAACGCCAAAGATTGACACACCGAAACCGGGGCTGAAACTGGAGACGCCCGATACGCCGCAGCCACGGCCGCAATTGCAATTGCCGCAGGAGTCGGCGAGGCACTCACTGCAAGATTCGTTGAGAGATGCGACCAGGGACAGTGGAAGTGGCCGCCTTGGAGTCATCGCGCCGATGCCGCGTCCATCGCCATCGCAAGGCGGGGGTGGAGGCGGTGGAGGCGGCGGCCAGGGCACGATCGGCAACACGGTGGAAATGCTCACCCCCACGGAAGGCGTGGACTTCAACGATTATCTGAGGCGCGTGGTGGCCAGCGTGCGGCGCAACTGGTACGCGGTAATGCCGGAATCCGCGCAACTGGGCGATCAGGGGCGGGTAGCGTTGCAGTTTCGCATCATGCGAGATGGCAGCGTGCCTACGGACGAACCGACGCGCGTGCTGCCTTCGGGGAAAGAGCCGTTGGATCGCGCGGCGGTGTCCGCGATCCGGTCGTCGAACCCGTTTGAGCCGTTGCCGCCAGCTTTCAAGGGACCGTTCATCGAGCTGCGTTTTTACTTTTTGTATAATTTGCCGCTCTCCGCTGCGTATCAGTGAAACCGCTGCGCCAACAGGTACTCGGGAGTTTACTTCTGGCTCTGGTAGTGCTCATCGTGTTGTTGCTGCGCGCGCGTCATATTTTCTTTCCATGAAAAATCCACAAGCGGCGAATTCGCCTTTGGTGGTCGTGGTGGGCCCGACGGCGTCGGGAAAGTCCGCGCTGGCGGTACGGCTGGCGAAGAAATTTCGCGCCGAGATTGTTACCTGCGATTCGACGCAGCTTTATCGCGGCGTGAATATCGGCACAGCCAAACCCAGCGTGGAGGAACGGCACGGAATTGTTCATCACCTGATCGATGTACTTGAGCCGACGGAGGTGGCCACGGCCGGGGGATATCGGGATATGGCGCTGGCGGTGCTTGCGGACCTGCGTGCGCGAGGGCGGTTGCCAATTTTAGTGGTGGGCACCGGTTTGTACATGCGGGCGCTGCTGGATGGATTGGCGGATTTGCCACTGCGGTCGGAGGAAGTGCGGGCGCGATTACGAGCGAGTGCCGCAAAACGTGGGGCGATGCACCTGCACGGGGTGTTGCGGCGGATGGACCGGGAAGCCGCGGAGAAAATTGCGCCAAGCGATGAGCAGAAATTGATTCGCGCGATTGAAGTTTGTGTTTTGACGAAGAAACCTATCTCGGAAGTGCACCGCGCGGGAAGAAATCCGCTGCAGGGCTGGGAGGTTTTCAAGATTGGATTGATGCCGGAGAGGGAGGAACTTTACCGGCGGGTCGAGGCGCGGACGGAGACGATGCTGCGAAGCGGCTGGGTGGAAGAGGTGCGCGGGCTGCTGGCGGCGGGGATCACGGAGGATGCAAAGATTTTTGATTTCATTGGGTACCGGGAGATGATGGCGGTGGCACGAGGGGAAATGAAGGTAGATGCGGCGCGCGCGGCGATTGTGACGGCCACGCGACATTATGCGAAGCGACAGATGACCTGGTTTCGGAAGGACAGTGCGATTCAGTGGTTTGCCTGGGCGGGGGATGATGGTGGGATTCAGGAGAAGGTGGAGGAGTGGATGAGGGGCAAGGTCGGAGGCGCTTAGACTTTTGCTCGGGAGCCGGATGAAGACGCGTGTGTTGGCTGCGCACGGCGCGTCGTTTGCGGGGGTTTGAGAGGAGTATAATCGTGGGAATGAAATTTTTTCCGCTGCTGCCGACGACGATACTCCGGCAATCGCGCCAGGTTTGAATTTTTGACGAAGACGCCACAACACAACGTTTCGAATGCAGACAGAGTGCTGCTCGTGGGAGTGGGCTGGAAGCGCGCGCCCAGATTTCCTGGCATGCCCGCTGGGGAGCAGGGGCGCACTTCGTTGGCGGAGTTAGTGGAGCTGGCGAAAAGCGCGGGGGCAGAAATTGCCGGCACGGTGTTTCAGGTGCGCGACTCCGCGGACTCGGCAACGCTGGTGGGGCGAGGCAAGCTGGATGAGATCCGGGCGGAAGCGAATGCCCACTCGGCGCCGTTGATTATTTTTGACAGCAACCTGTCGCCGGTGCAGCAGAGGAATATTGAGGAGTTGACGGAGCGGCGGGTGATCGATCGCACGCAACTGATTCTGGATATTTTCGCGAGGCATGCGCGCAGCCGCGAAGGTCAGTTACAGGTGGAGCTGGCGCAATTGAACTACATGTTGCCGAGACTGACGGGCAAGGGGACGGCAATGTCCCGGCTGGGCGGCAAGAGCGGCGGCGGGGGCGCAGGCGGAGCAGGAGGCGGCGCGGGGCGAATCGGGGTTCGCGGACCGGGCGAAAAGAAACTGGAAACAGACCGGCGGCGGATCCGGGATCGCGTGGGCAAAATTAAATCCGGGATCGATGATTTGCGGAAACAGCGGGCGCTGCGGCGGGAAGCGCGCAACGCCGTACCGCTGGGGACGATTGCGCTGGTGGGTTATACCAACGCGGGCAAGTCGACGCTGTTTAACGCGCTGAGCCGCGCGGAAGTGCTGGTATCGTCGCGGATGTTTGCCACGCTGGATCCCACCATTCGGGCGGTGCGGCTGCCATCAAACCGGCGGGTGCTGATTTCGGATACGGTGGGATTTATCCGGGACCTGCCAAAAAGTTTGCTGACGGCTTTTCGGGCCACGCTCGAAGAGGTGCAGGAAGCGGCGCTGATTTTGCACGTCAGCGACATTTCCAATCCACATCACGACGAGCTTGATGATGAAGTACACAAGATTCTGGCGGAACTGGGCGTGGCGGACCGGCCGATCCTGCGGGTGCTCAA
>Ga0182015_10000967_pt1 | contig 39680 bp, 32 predicted proteins | sample 712P3MmetaG_FD_120478 | JGI IMG/M metagenome (GOLD analysis project Ga0182015, IMG submission 120478) | Permafrost microbial communities from Stordalen Mire, Sweden - 712P3M metaG | ecosystem: Environmental > Terrestrial > Soil > Wetlands > Permafrost | place: Sweden: Stordalen | collected...
CGCCCGCTCCATCGCGGCCCTCGGATAAGCTTCCATGCTCCGCATGGTCTCCTATCCTCACCGCCTGCAAAGCGGACATATCACTTGCTATCTCAACCGGACATATCATGTGCTACCGACACTGAAATACTTGCTCATTGACAGCGCTGCAACCAGCGAACATAATGTTTCCGCACGTTTTGGGCACGCCCGTCCCCCCTCCGCCCGGAACTTAAAGTTCATCCCGGCTTTTTACTTAGGGCATCCGGCCCCGGTGCCTCGTTTTCAGATCGGAAGCACGATTCGATTCCAGTAACGGAGGAAACCCCAATGAAGATTCTTCGCATGGCTTGCGTATTCGGTGGATTCTTGTCTCTGGTCCTCTCGATGTCGGCGCAGACTCTCACCACCCTGCACAGCTTCGACGTCACGGACGGCGAAGACCCCATCGCGGGGCTGATCCAAGCTACCGACGGGAACTTCTACGGGACAACCGAGATCGGCGGGGCCCACGGCTATGGGGCAGTCTTCAAAATCACGCCAACCGGCAAACTGACGACGCTGTACAGCTTTTGCTCCCAAAGCGGTTGCGCGGATGGGGAACGCCCCTATGGGGTGCTGGTTCAGGCCACCAATGGGGATTTCTACGGGACAACCTTTTTTGGCGGGGCCAACTGCACGGACGAAGCTTGTGGCACTGTCTTCAAAATCACCCCAAGCGGCACGCTAACCACGCTGTACAGCTTTTGCTCCCAAAGCGGTTGCACCGACGGGAGTTTGCCCCTGGGGACGCTGATTCAGGCCACTAATGGGGATCTGTACGGGACAACGGAGACTGGCGGGACCTGCGTCTTTACCCAAGGCTGTGGGACAGTCTTCAAGATCACCCCTAGCGGCGTGCTGACGACGCTTTACCGCTTTTGCGCTCAAACCAACTGCCCTGACGGCGAGGAGCCTTACGCCGGGCTGGTCCAGGCCGCCAATGGGAACTTCTACGGGACAACGGAGTATGGCGGGACCGAGACCCTCGCTGGCACGGTCTTCAAGATCACTCCGAGTGGCACGCTGACCACGCTTTACAGCTTTTGCAGCCAGAGTGGTTTTTGCACGGACGGTGAAAGCCCCACTGGGACACTGGTCCAGGCCGCCAATGGGAACTTCTACGGGACAACCCTTTCTGGCGGGGCCGACCTCGCCGGCACAGTCTTCAAAATCACCCCGAGTGGCACGCTGACCACGCTACACACCTTCAGCGGGACCGACGGTCAAGACCCGGAGGCACTGGTCCAGGCCACCAATGGGAACCTCTACGGGACAACCTTCTCTGGCGGGGCCAATGGCGATGGCACAATCTTCGAAATCACCCCCAATGGCACCCTGGCCACGCTCCACATGTTCGACGGGACCGACGGTGAAAACTCCGGTGCGGGGCTGGTCCAGGCCACGAATGGAAACTTCTACGGGACAACGGAGGATGGCGGGGTCAACGGCGATGGGACGGTCTTCAGCCTGTCCGTAGGTCTGGGCCCGTTTGTGGAAGCGCAACCCACCTCCGGCAAGGTGGGAGCGGCCATCAAGATTCTGGGAACCAAACTGACGGGCGCGACCAGCGTTAGCTTTAACGGCACAGCGGCAACGTTCATCGTGGTCTCGAGCTCCGAGATCGCGACCACCGTACCCGTGGGAGCCACGACCGGCAAGGTCCAAGTGACCACGCCGGGCGGCACGCTGACCAGCAACGTGTCCTTCCGCGTGTTGCCGTAGCTCTTGAGCCGGTTGTCCCCATTTCTCGCTTCCTTCGCGGTAAGTGGGATTCCACGGTCCCATCCCTCTGGGGATTTTGTTGATTCACCTCACTCTGTCCCGTACCCTTAAAACCCAAGGAGAGCGAGCCATGACCATCGAAATCCGCGACGCATCCTTGGAGGCCAGAATCAAAAAGCAACTCCAAGCCACAGCGTCGAGGAAGTGCTGCTCCGCTTGCTGGATACGCAGGAAGAACAGGACCGATGGCTTTTAGAGAACCGGGAGGAGATCAATGCCAGATTCGCCGCGGCATCGCTCAACTCGACCGCGGAGAGGGGATTCCCGAAGACCAACTCGACGCTTACCTGGCGAAACTGAAAGCCCAGCCCGAATGACATCGTAATTCACTTGAAGTACAATGAGGCAGGAGCTTCGTCTCATGCCTGCGAACGCCTTAGTGCAAACCCGGATCGATCCCGTTGTGAAAGAGCGCGCGGCGGCGGTGCTGGAAGAGTTGGGGATCACTGTCTCGGAAGCGGTACGCATTCTCTTGACGCGAACTGCCAACGAAGGCGCGCTCCCGTTCGCATTGACCGGTGAAGGCGTCGCGCATGATTCGTGGTTCCGCGCCAAGGTGCAGGAAGCATTGAGCGATCCCCGTCCCGCCATCCCGCACAAGAAGGTCGAAGCTCACTTCGCAAAGAGAAGAACCGCCGCGCTGCGCAAGACGCGATAGTCCATGACGCGTCAGATCATGCAGTTGGAGTGGTCCACCTTCGAGCAGGCCGACCGCGACGCGATCTTCGACTACATCGAAACGGACAGCCCGTAGGCCGCCGTCGCCGTCGATGACCGCATCCGGGAACAGGCCGAAACCTTAACGCGGTTTCCGCAGAGCGGTCGCCCTGGCCGCGTCGAAGGAACGCGAGAGTTGGTCGTTAATCGTACGCCTTACATCGTTGCCTATCGCATCGCGGGCGACACCGTTCGGATCTTGCGTGTGCTGCACGGCGCCCGACGATGGCCCGAGGGCATGTCTGAAGAACCGAAGGAGCGAGTTGAATCCGCGATGCGGGCCGACGGTACTCCCCGCCGAACGGGGAGAAGCTACGTGTTTGCATGAGAGGGAAAACCGCGCTAGGGTTGTAGGCATATGAGCGATTTGCGAAGCCAGATCAACAGCCTCACCGTGGCGGAGAAGGCGGAACTGCTCGATACGGTCTTGGGAAAGCCTGGAAGCGGACTCCGCATCGCTGACGGAGGCGCAACGAGCGGAGCTTGATTACCGCATCGCCCGGCATGAACAGAATCCTTGCGATGTCATTCCTTGGCAGCAAGTCAGGGCGGGCCTGTTTAAGAAACCGTGACGCTAGGGATCCTTCGACTACGTTGTCGCTCGCTTCGCGAACGACAACTCCGCTCAGGATGACAGTGCAACTGGATTCGCTGCCGGGTGGCCACCCTAAATCTCTGATCCCTCGTTCCGCCAAAAGAGCTTGAGGGTGCCCCATCCTAGCGCGCTCTTTGCGCTAGGGTGGGGACATTGACTTCCGTCCAGTCACATGCGATAGCGGCTTACTTTGCGGGCACTAAATCAAATTTGCCGGACGATTCTTCATAGAACACAGCGCCTTCTTTCTTGTCTCCGCCACTCCAGTGCTTGTGTCCTCCGGGAACCCGCAGGAAGCTGCCGGCCCCTACGCGCTTTTCACCAGCTTCATCCTTGTACAAATAAGCGCCCTTAACTACGACGATCCAAACATCGTTCGTGTGGGTGTGCATTCCAGAGTCGTGACCCGGCGCGAACTTGGTGAATGTGCCGTGCGCTCCCGTAGTGGCATCTCCCCAGATAGCAGCCGTGGAGACGCCGTTGTTCGCGGCCCCGAATTTTGCCTGATCGGCGGAAACGAAGATTACTTTTTCCTTGGACTGATCTTGCTGCCCCTGGGCCCGCCCGATGGACCATGCGATCGTTAGCGCAACCACTACTCCAGCGACCAATAGTGATTTTTTCACTCTTTCCTCCGCATTTTTTTGTACTCTTTGACTTTTGACTGCGGACGGATTCTATATCAGCGTCGACAAGAGCTAGCGTGTTTCTTTTGCCCTTGTCGGCAACTGAGAACTGGCAACCAGCAACTGGGTTTACTCAATCTCCGGTCTCCACAGCGGCTCCCCCCCCAGCGATTGGTAGAAACCCCACCCCGCCAGGGCGACCACGCTGAGCAGCGTGAGAGCGAAAGTGTTCATATACCAAACGGAGAAGTCGGTGGTGAACGGCACATTGGACAGCATGTTGATGGTGAAGATCGCGCAAGCCAGCGGAATCAGCCCGAAGCGATAGACGATCAGCACCGCAATGGCGTAGATGAGGATCCACATCGGCAGTTCCACCGGGACATACGAGGAGGTAAATCCTTTAGGCACGGCGAAAAGGGCAACAAAGGCAATGGCGGCCAGCCAATCTTTGCGCAACAAGAATTTCAAACCGAGGAGCAGGAAGAAGAACTGCAACGTACCTATGATCGAGGTGGGAATTTGCATCAACCAGGCTCCCAGCGCCTCGCGTCCGCCCGCCAGGTATTCGGTCTGGGCCAAGGCGGGTGCCGCTCCCAGTTGCGTCATCGCGATAGTGCCAATCTGAACAATAAGAATCCAGACCATGCCCAGCATCACGCCGAACAAAATGTCGCGTCCGGCCAGCGGATCGCGGAATTGTCCCGACAGCAGCCGGCTCCAGGAAATAATGGTGTGCGGCCAGCGCTGCCGCACCCACGGTTCCAGCGCAAGATACAACATCCAGGTTGTGCCGGAGACGAACAGCGCCGTGCTGACTGCAATGACGAGCGCGCCCACAGTATCTATACCGGCGACCATATGCCCACGGCAAAGCCACAGAAGTATCTCGAGCGCAAACATCACCCATGCCAGACGGAGAGCGCCTTCCCGGTCGCCGCGCCCCTGGCGGTAATTCAGCCGCGCCATGTGAATTACGCCGAAGAAAAAGCCGAGAATCAAAATCATTGCGACGTACTGTTGCAGCTTTTTTCCGCTGGATTGCTCAGGAGCCTTCATGCGCTCCGGCTTGGTCCAGTCACCAATGAGCGAGAAGAAGACCGGTTTGCCATGCCACGCCGCCGCTTCCACACGCAGCGGACGCGTCGTCCCCGGCCACATTCCGGTCCAGGCCACACGCGTATCGGAAGTGGCCAGCGAGTTCCACATTGGCTCCGCTTTCTGAAACTGCGCTGGATCAAGCCCCGCCGCGGCGAAGAGCACATTCCAGTCAAACGCCGCTGGCGGCGCACTCGAACTTTCTTTCTGCGGTGGAATCGCCTGGAAATAAGTGAGCCGCCCTTGAGGATCAAGTTCCACATTGATCATCCCCGAAAGCACCGTCGGAGGATCGCTGCGCGTAACAATCCCCGGATTAAGCAACTGGTCTCGAAAACCCTCAGCCAGCATGTCATCGGGGCTCTGGCGGTACCAGAAGCCGAGCAAAGACGGCCGCGCGGCAAGCACAGCATCCCAGTTGGGATGAGGCTTGTCGTTCTTCTCTACGTACTCCTGGAAGTCGGTGTCGTAGTGGAGATCGGAAGCGGTATCGACAGGGCGCTCGGGATATCCCAGCCGTGCGACGATCTCGCGCGCCTTTTGCGCGAGCACTTCCGGTGTCAACTCGAGCCGCATCTTCTCCAGTGCGCTGTAATGAATCGAAAGGAACGTGACCAGACTCAACCCCAGCAGCACGGCGGCGAGGCAAGCGACGGCGGCTCTTGGGCGAAGACCCGCAGTTTCGCCGGATGCAGCTACCATTTGCGGCGAAGGTGTTTCACCGGCGGCCAGAGCTGCGGCCAAAGGATCGCCACCGGGCAAAGCTGCGGCCACGCTTAGAACTGTGGCAGGCCGTGCGGATGGCTCCGTCTCGAGGCAACGAAGGATGACGCGCTCGATGGCCGGGTTGAGATCTTTCACTACAGACGAAGGCCGGCTGGGAGTTCTATCGCCGCGCGCGCGCAGAGTCTCGGCTGAGAAGGCGCGCTTGCCGGTGAAGACCTCATAGAGCACCAAGCCCAGAGAATAAATATCACTGCGCGTGCTGACTTCTTTGCCGGCCAGTTGCTCGGGCGCCATGTAGGCAGGAGTTCCGCTGCGCACCTCGTCGCCTTGAATCTGCTCGGCGACTCCGGCTAGACCGAAATCGGTGATCACCACCTGCCCGCGCCCGTCGAGCATGATGTTGGCAGGCTTCAAGTCGCGATGGAGCACGTTTTTGGCATGAGCGGCAGCTAATCCGGCGCTGAGCTGACGGGCGATGTCGAGGGCTTTGTCTTCGGGCAGGCGGCCGATGCGGCGCAGCAGCGACGCCAGATCTTCGCCATCGACATACTCCATGGTGAAGAAGGTGTGGCCCTCCACGTCGCCCACGTCGTAGACGCGGCAAACATTAGGATGGGACACGCGCCGCGCGATCCGCACTTCATTCTTGAATCGCTCCAGCAGTCCTTGATCGCGCGCGGCCTCGTCGGGCAGAAACTTGAGAGCCACGGGTTGGCCGAGCGTGAGGTCATCGGCGCGGTAGACCTCCCCCATGCCGCCCCTTCCCAGCAGGGCAATGATGCGATAACGGCCGGCCAGCAGGCGGCCGGGGAGAAAACGGCCTTGGCTCATGTATTCGGCGGAACTGGAAGTCCGCGACGAAGTTGCGGAGGCAGGCCGCGGCGGCAAGGGTGAGGTCGCAGTCGCAAAGTCGAGAGTCGCAAGGTCGTGCGAATTGCCGGCGGGCGCTCCGCATGCCGAGCAGAAGCGGCCGGTTGCCGGTACGTCGGTACCACAGGATGAGCACGGGGGCATTAATTTTTCTCGCTACAGTCTACCGCTTCGGAGCGAAGTATATTCCAAGAAGGCGGGCGCTCTGTAACCCGATCCGGATCGCCGAAAGCCGAAAGACTAAGAGCCGAGGGCCGCAGCCCACCTTGTATTACCATCGAAACAATGAGCTCGCGCTTTTGTCGGTGGTTAAGTGATCCGCTGGTGCTGTTGTGTCTGGTGGCGGGATTGCTCACTTTCGTGGTGCAGTCCGGCGAGTTGGGGACGGCCGACACGATGCATCGGCTGCAGACCACGCACTGGCTGTGGACCTCCGAGCCGCAGGTTTTTCCCAACGATTATCCCGAGTTCGGCTTGCGCGGCCGCGGCGGCAAGCTCTATGCCTGGTATGGAATCGGTCAGTCGCTGCTCATGCTGCCCGCCGATCTTGTGGGTACATGGATCGCGCATTGGAAAGTTTTTTCTGACTATCAAGACGATCCCCCGGTGCGCGCCATTGTGGTCAGCTATCTCACCGGCATTCTGGTGAGCGTGCTTACTGCGCTGCTCGCGTTTCGCCTGCTCCGGCAGTTGCGGTTCAGCGTGAGGGAAGCCGTGCTGGGCGTGCTGGCGCTGCTGTTCTGCACCACCCACCTGCACTACACGCAGAACATGGCGGAGAACAACTACATTATGCTGCTGACGCTGGCCGGATTTTCGTTTCAATACGAGTGGCTGCGAACCGGAAGCAGGCGGGCGCTGTGGATGGGCAGCGCCGCGCTCGGGCTGAACTTGCTGACGCGGATTACCACCGGTCTGGACCTTATGTTGGGCGGCGTCTTTCTTTTGCTCGTGCTTTGGTTTGAACGGGTGCGAGGGCGCGAGTTGTGGCAGCGGTTCGTGGCCTACTGCAAGGTCGCCGCTCCGGTGTATGCGTTTTTCTTGCTGGTTGACCGGCTTTACCAGTTTTATCGTTTCGGATCTTTTACCAATACGTACGTGGCGCTGTTTGCCGTGGAGCGCCGGTTGCAGGACCCGACGCTGCCGGCAAACTATCCCTGGACTTCGCCATTTCACGCGGGTTTTTTGGGCGCACTGTTTAAGCCGGAGAAGTCGATTTTCCTTTTCGACCCTCTGCTGGTGCTGGCGATTCTGTTGCTGGTGGTGCTGTGGAAGCGCCTGTCGGCGGAGGTGCGCGCCTATGGCGTGACCTCGCTTTTGCTGGTGCTCGCCTATATCAGCTTTTATGCGAGGTATACCTACTGGGAGGGAGATTTTGCCTGGGGTGATCGTTACGTTTCGACCTCGGTGGAACTGGCGGTGTTGTTGGCCGTGCCGCTGTTGCTGCGCTATCGCGAGAATTTGAGTGCGTGGATCTGGCGTGGTGGGATCGTGCTGATCGCAGCCAGCCTGATCATTCAGATTGCTTCGCTGGCATTCTGGCTGCCGCTGGAGATTTACCAGATGGAGACGCTGGGCCATCCGACGTTCGTGATCGCGCTGCGCTTCAAGAACATCGCGGCATTTGCGCTGGGCAAGATGGATGCCTGGGGATTGGACACCGAAGCCATGCACTGGGATGCGTGGGATTACGTCCACCTAACGACGTGGAATTTTTTTCCGTTCCTGTTGCGAAGAGTAGGGGCGGCGCCGAAATGGATAGTAGACGTGGCGTTTGTGGTGTGGGGAGCGGCGGTGGCGGCGCTGGCCGTAGTTTTGTGGTGGCTGAGGACAGTATCCAGCGGGGGCAAGGGACCGTGCCATCTAGGTAGCTCGATCCCTCTGCGCCAGGAATCCGGGTCTCACCCAGATTCCAGTTCTGGTGAAGAAACCGGACACGACGGTTTAGTGAAGCCATTGACTTCGGTATTCGAGTCGGCTGCATACCGTGCGGCGTCAGGCACAACCCTGCAAGAAATTGCATACTGATCGAGATCGTAATTTTTCTTTGTAAATTCTCATAAAAGTTTGTCTGAGGCGAGAAAAAGGTAGTAGGATTCCCGAGCCAGAAGTTCCAAATCGGGAACGACCGTTAGTCCCCTGAAGCCGCAAACGGAAATCCTGCTTAACCCTTAAGGAGAAATCGTGATTCAAAGATTAACTGTATTCTTGCTCGCGATAGTCGCGATTATGACGAGTGCGACCATCGCTTCCCAAGCCCAATCTCAGAACCCAGTGACACGTCATACGCGCGAAGAAGTTGTTACCGGCCGGGTACCTGTAGTCGGGCACCTTCCCGCAAACCAGACGATGGACATCACCTTTATTCTCCAGCATCGCAGCCAGGGAGAACTCGATCAACTACTGAAAGATCTCTACGATCGCACAAGCCCCTCCTATCGCCAGTTTCTTACCGTGGAGCAGTTCACCGAAAAGTTTGGTCCGAGCCGTGAGGACTATGAAACAGTGAAAGCCTTCGCGAAAGCGAACGGGTTCACGATTCTATCCACGTCCCGCAACCGCATGAACCTGCGCGTCCGGGGGACGGTGGAGACTATTGAGAAGGCGCTGAATGTGAAGATGAACGTCTATCAGCACCCGACCGAAGCCCGCACTTTCTTCGCACCCGACCGGGAACCCTCGCTGGACATGCCGGTTCGCCTCTGGGCGGTCGGCAGCCTGGACACGTATTCGACTCCGAAACCGATGTTTCATCGTCTCACGGCGAGCGAGGAGCAGAACGTAAAGTCGAATGCCACGACCGGCTCCGGACCCAGCGCATCTTTTCTGGGCAGCGACATGCGCGCAGCCTACTACATCGATGGGAACAGCTCGGCGACTCTCACCGGTGCTGGCCAGTCGCTCGGCTTGTTCGAGTTCATCGGCACCGATCTGACTGACCTGGCGACGTACTATAAGAATGTAAGCCAGACTGAAAGCGCACACATCACGCTCACCTCCGTCGACACCCAGAGCACGAGTTGCAAAGAACCCAACTGCGACGACACAGAACAGACTCTGGACATGACTCAAGCGCTCGGCATGGCTCCGGGGATGTCTGGCCTGACGATGTGGATTGGGACGGGCGGCTTGTCGGGACAGACTCTCGACGATCCCGGCATCCTGAATGGCATGGTCACCGCGAACCCGCTGCAAGCTCAGTTGAGCTCCTCGTGGGCATGGAAACCAGCTGACAACAGCACCGACGACCCCTACTTCGAGCAGATGGCGGCGCAGGGCCAAACCTTTTTCGTGGCTGCTGGCGACGATGGTAATTGGGCTCACGCTGAATTTGTTTGGCCGGCGGATGATGTGAATATCGTGTCAGTCGGCGGAACGGACCTGGAGACACAAAGCGCGGCTGGTCCGTGGGCATCTGAGACCGGCTGGTCAGACGGCGGCGGCGGCATTTCGCCGGACAAGTTTGCCATTCCTTCCTGGCAGGTTGCCGCGGCCGCAGGCTGCGCCAAGTGCTCCCAGACCTATCGCAACGGCCCGGATGTTTCCGCCAACGCGAATTTCACTTTCTACGTCTGCGCCGACCAAGAGGCTTGCACCGCCAACCTTTATGGTGGAACCAGCTTCGCGGCGCCCATGTGGGCCGGCTACCTGGCTCTCGCCAACGAGCAGTATCTCTCGAACGGAGCAACCACCACGCTCGGTTTCATCAATCCGGCGCTTTACGACATCTATGCCGGCTCGAACTACAACACCGACTTCCACAACGTCACCAGTGGAGGCAATACCTTGGGATGCACCGTCGGCTACAGCTTGGGCTGCGGCTTGGGCAGCCCGAACGGGAGCGCCCTCATTAACGCACTGGCCGGAACCACGAAACCCAGCTTCTCCGTTTCTGCCTCGCCAGCTGCGATCTCGGTGGAGCAGGGTGCGAGCGGCACATCGACGATCACTGCCGCCATCTCCGGCGGCTTTGATTCGGCGATTACCTTGGCGACTGCAGAAGGACAAGCAATCACCTTCAGTCCTAACCCAATCGCGGCGCCTGGCTCCGGTACATCCACCATGACGGTCAAGGTGCCGAGCACTTACAAAGCCGGAACCTACGCCCTCAAGGTAACGGCGACGGGCGGAGGCCTTACGGAAACGACTAAAGTCACTGTCACCGTCACGGCGAAGTGATCGTGAAGTGTTTCGTCGCTCACGGTAGAGTTGGCAACGATTGGCTCGGATCAGGTGATCCGGGCCTTTTTTAATTCCGAGAATCTTGGACAGCCTGGCGGTGAAGGTCGTCCGCGCTCACCTATGTGAGGGGCATGGGTTGGTGCGCTATTCGACGGTGACCGACTTGGCCAAATTCCGCGGCTGATCCACGTCGCAGCCGCGGCGGACAGCGATGTGATAGGCCAGCAACTGCAGGGGAACGATTTCCAGAATCGGCGAGAGTTCTTCGGGGGCAGCGGGAACGTAGAGGACGTGGTCGGCGGATTCTTTGATTTCTTCGTCACCTTCGGTGGCCAGCGCGATCACCACGCCGGAACGGGCTTTCACTTCCTTCAGGTTTGACATCGTCTTCTCGTAGCGCAGCATCGATTCGGGATCGTTTGCGTCTCGCGTGGCTACGATTACTACAGGCAGATTTTCGTCAATCAGGGCGTTGGGGCCGTGCTTCATCTCGCCCGCCGGATATCCTTCAGCGTGGATGTAGGAAATTTCTTTAAGCTTGAGCGCGCCTTCGAGGGCGATGGGATAGTGAATGCCGCGGCCGAGGAAGAGAAAATCCTGGGCGCGCTGGAATCGTTTGGCCAAATCTTCACATGCTTCGTCGTGGGTGAGGATGTTTTCGATCTTGCCTGGGATGAGGGTAAGCTCCTGCGCCGCAGTGCGGATCTGTTCGGCGGTCATGGCGCCGCGCGTCTGCGCAAGATAGAGAGCAAAGAGATAAAGAGCGGTGAGTTGGCAAGTGAAAGCCTTGGTCGAGGCGACACCAATCTCGGGTCCGGCGTGGGTGTAGATGGTTCCGGCGGCTTCGCGGGTGATCATGGAGCCGACCACGTTGCAGATGGCCAGCGTGTGCGAGCCTTTGGCTTTGGCCTCGCGCTGGGCGGCGATGGTGTCGGCGGTTTCGCCGGACTGCGAGATTACGAGAGTAATCGTGTCCGGGCTGACAATGGGGTCGCGATAGCGCCACTCGCTGGCGTAATCGACCTCGACCGGGACGCGGGCGAAACTCTCGATCATGAACTTGCCGGCTTGTCCGGCGTGCCAACTGGTGCCGCAGGCCACGATGTTGATCTTTTTCGCGGCGCGGAATTCGGCCTCGCTGATTTGCATCTCGTCGAGAAAGATGTGGCCGGTGTCGAGCGAAATGCGACCCAAAGTCGTGTCGCGGACGGCGCGCGGCTGCTCATAAATTTCCTTGAGCATGAAATGCTTGAAGCCGCCTTTTTCCGCCATGATCGGGTCCCAGGTCACGTGCTGTATCTGGCGGCGAATGGGTTTGCCATCGAAATCCGTCAGTTGCACGCCTTCGGCGGTGACCACGGCGAGGTCACCATCGGCCAGAAAGAAAATATCGCGCGTGTGATAGAGAATGGCGGGAACGTCGGAGGCGACAAAGTATTCGTCGTTGCCCAAGCCGACCACCAGAGGAGGGCCGTTGCGTGCGGCTACGATCTTGTTGGGCTCATCGACGGAAATCACTCCCAGAGCGAATACTCCGCTGAGTTCCTTCACGGTGCGGCGGACGGCCTCTTCGAGATTGGGATGGTGACCGTTGCCGGTTTTGAATAGATGTTTTTCGATCAAGTGCGCGATAACTTCGGTATCGGTTTCCGTGGTGAACTTGTGGCCTTCTTCGATCAGCTTCTTCTTCAGGCTGAGATAGTTCTCGACGATGCCGTTGTGTACGACAACGATCTTGCTGGTGCAATCGCGATGAGGATGAGCATTTTCTTCTGTAGGGCGTCCGTGGGTAGCCCAACGCGTGTGACCAATGCCATAGGTGCCGTCGAGCGGTTTGAGGCGGATGGCTTCTTCCAGGTTGCGCAGCTTGCCTTCCGCGCGGCGAAGCTGCAGCTTGTCTCCGTTGCCGGCAACGGCAATTCCAGCCGAGTCATAACCGCGGTACTCGAGCCGTCGCAGGCCCTCAATGATGATCGGGACGACTTGCTTCTTGCCGACATAGCCAACAATGCCACACATGCGGTAGCTCCAGGAAATCAGTCTGCGAGGGAACAGCGAAATTCTTCAATGACCGGGTTGGTGAGCACTTCGCGAGCGATGCGCTCGACTTCGGTTTGCGCCTCTTCGCGGCTGAGTCCGCCATCGAGCGTAAGCTCGAAATACTTTCCCTGGCGGATCTCTTCCAGACCCTTGTATCCCATTTTGTTTAGAGCGCCGTGGATGGTCTTGCCTTGGGGGTCAAGGACACTCTTCTTGAGCGAAACGTAAACGTAGGCTTTCATGGAAGTCTCAATTATACGTCAGGCCTACAAAGGCCCTGCGCGGCAGAAAGAGCGAAGTCGAACATGCTTGTCGAAGTGGTGAGGTTCGCGGTTTGTTCGGAAAAGCGAGACCGACCAACAGTCTTCGGGCCGACTGGTCCGATGGCAACCCATTATGCCTCTATGCGTCGAGTTCCTCTATCTTCCGCTGGAGATCGGTTTGAGCTTGTTCCAACATCGCGCGATGCCGTGCGTTCTGGCTTTGCTCGAGCTCTTGCATCACTCTCTGAAGCGACAGGCGGAGACTTTCTTTTTGGCGGAGCCGGTTGGCCTCTTCCCGCGTCAGACGCGGCTTTTCGGGGGTGGTTCTTCTGCTTGCGTCTTCCTGTTGCGCTTCGACGGACTTGCTTTCCCATCCCCGTGCCATGGGCTGATTATAGCTTTCTGTGGGTGTAGTTTCTCAACAGTCGCGCGATGTTGTAAAGAGTGTGGATCTCCGCGCCGGTCCCATTGTGGGAGGAGTTGTTCGGAAAACCGATATTGCGAAGAAAAACGATTACGGCTGGGAGATATGTGGTTATAATCTTGCCCACTCTGGCCGAGATGTGCGGCGCTATCTTGAGGGGGGAAGCGTCCGCTGGGAGCCCCTTGTAGTGTGTCTGTTTAACGCGCCACATTTTGAATTGGATATAAAGAACCACGCTGTCTTGCTGGCAGTGGCAGACATTGTGTGTCTGCGCCGGCCGCTTGGCGAACTATTCCACGAACTGACCGTGCCGTTACGTACCGCCGTTCCCTTCGATTTCCTCAGCTTTTCCCGGTTCGACTCCGCTGAAAGAATAATGAAAACGTATCGGTGGGAGAGAGCTGAGTTGCCAAGCGAGCCAGAGGAGATCGCGGTAGAAGAGTCCGCTGCCGGGGCGGTCTGGCGGAATCAAACCGTCGTATCCGTCGATGATCTATCAAGAGAAAAGCAGTTCGGGCGGGAGTTGCGATGGCTGCGTGAGCACGAGATACGCTCCTACTGCATACTTCCCTTGACCACATTTCATGAGAAGCTGGGTGCGCTCGGATTCGGGAGCAAACGGGTGAGTGCATTCAACTCTCACGACGTTCATTTCCTGCGTCGTGTCGCCGAGATGGTGGCCCTCGGCGTGGATGCCGGACTTCCCGAAGAAACTGTGATAGAGGAAATAGCGCGGCTGCGGCTGCTGCTCGAGGTCAGTGCTCCCCTCATCCAAGAGTCCGGGTTACCAGAGTCCGTTGCCTCGATTCTTGGGTCCATGCAGAAATGGGTAGTGCAAGATTATGTTGGCATTTACCTCTACGACGAGAACTCCCAAGCATTGCGTCTGCACATGACCGATCCAGAATTGGCCGAGAAGATGGCTCCCCAAGGTCTGACACCTATCGACGGTACTCTGGCCGGACAAGCTTTCCGCAGCCGGGAGGCTGTGGTTCTTGACCGATCAGACCTGGCAGCGCTGCCTTTTGCCTCCGTCAGGAGCGGAATGGCGCTTGGGGTCCGGTCTCTGTATTTGGATCCTCTTCTTTCCGCAGGGGGGCCGCTGGGGGTGCTGAAGGTGGCACGCCGCAAAGATCATCCCTTCTCCCCGCGAGATGTCGAACTGTTGAAACAGGTGGCCGCGACGGTGGTGCGAACGATCGAGCGAGCCCGGACCGAAAAAGAACTCCAGACGGAAGGAGCACCCACGCGGACGGGGCTGAACCTGAACAAGATACTCGCATCGAGCGACACCTTAGCACGCGCTGACCAACTGCAAGGCTTGGCCATGGAGACGAACTCGGAACCTCTGGAGAAGAGCCATTCGGCCTGGTTCGGCGCTGCGGAAGCTCTGGTTGAGTCGGAACAGTTGTTGTCCGCTTATTTCAGCGCCTCTAAGGTTGGTCTCTGCATTTTGGATACGGACTTCCGCTACCTGGCGATCAACCGCACCATGGCGGAGATGAATGGCATAACCGCCGAAACTCATCTGGGGAAAAACGTCCGTGAGATGCTGGGCGATTTCGCCGCGCTGATTGAGCCGCACTTTGAGCATGTCCTAGCTACAGGCCAACCTATCCTGAACCGGGAAATCAGTGCCGTGCTGCCGACCAGGGCTGAGCCGGGCCACTGGATCGAGCATTACGTTCCTATCAAGGACGCGAGCGGCAAGGTAGCGCAAATCGGGGTTGTCGCGGTTGAGGTTACGGAACAAAAGAAACTTCAAGAATCGCTTCGTGGCGTCTCTGAGACGTTGCGAGAAGAGAAGAAGCGGCAGCAGGTGATGTTGGAAGTGAGCCGTATACTGGCCGCAAAGTGGGATACGCGGCAGGCCTTCCCTCAAGTTTCCGCCTATCTGCGCCGGGTTTTGCGGCAAGAATATGCAGCCCTCGCGTTGCAGGACGAAAAAAGCGGGCACTTGGTCCGTCAGGCTATGGATTTCCCCCTGCGCAAGTGGCCGACCGGCGAAACCGAAATCACCGCAAAGGGGCCCGGAGTCAAGGCCCTGCGGGAACGCTCATCTCTGATTTTCACCCGGGACGAGATGCAAGGGTTCCATCCCGGAACTACGGATCACTTGTTGGCCGAGGGTCTCAAATCATTGTGTTGTGTCCCGTTGCTCCGGCCGAAAGGTCCGCTGGGAGTTCTTGTACTGGGCAGCACCCGGGCAGACGCCTTTAAGACGGATGACCTGACATTGTTGAACCAAGTTGCCGCTCAACTCGCGATCGCTTTGGAAAACGCGCGGGCTGCCCGCGAGGTGGAGCAGCTCAGGAGCCGCCTGCAGCAGGAGAAGCGTTATCTGGAAGGTGAGAGCCGCCCGAAGCTGAATTTTGAGGAGATTATTGGGGAGAGTACGGCGCTTCAGCACGTGCTGGATCAGGTCGCAGTCGTCGCCGACAGCAATGCCACCGTTCTGCTCCTGGGGGAAACTGGAACCGGCAAAGGGGTGATTGCGCGTGCGATCCACCGCACCAGCAAGCGCAAGAACAGAAATTTTATCATTTTGAATTGTGCTGCGATTCCCACGGGGTTACTGGAAAGCGAATTGTTCGGCCACGAGAAAGGTGCTTTTACCGGCGCGGTGAGCCAGAAGATTGGGCGCCTGGAGCTGGCTGATGAGGGTACGCTCTTCCTGGACGAGATCGGCGAAATCTCTCTGGAATTGCAGCCTAAGCTGCTCCGGGTCTTGCAGGACAATGAGTTCGAAAGGCTGGGAGGCACGCGGACGATCAAGGTGAACCTGCGCCTGATCGCGGCTACCAACCGGGATCTAGCCAAGAGCGTCGCCGAGAAAGAGTTTCGCAGCGACCTGTTCTACCGTTTGAACGTGTTCCCGATTTGTCTGCCGCCTCTGCGTGATAGGCGCGAGGATATCCCGATGCTGGTCCGGTACTTTGTCCGGAAATTTGCGGGCAGGATGGATCGCACGATTGAGACCATCCCGAGCGAGACCATGAGCGCCCTGATCAATTGGCATTGGCCGGGCAACGTGAGGGAGTTGGAGAACTTCATTGAGCGATCGGTTATTCTCACCGAGGGAACGGCATTGCGAGCACCGCTGGCTGAGCTCCAGGGAGAGATCTCCGGCTCGGATGATCAATCGCTCGAGAACTCGGAAAGGGAACACATCGTACGGGTATTGCGGGAGACTGGAGGACTGATCTCTGGACCCACCGGGGCGGCCCACCGTCTCGGTATCAAGCGCAGCACTCTGCAGTCGAAGATGCAGCGGCTGGGGATTATGCGGCAAGACTACTCCGATCAGAAACCGGCATAGAACCCATCTCCAGAACAAGCTGCCGTTACTGGTGAAGTCCGCGATGTTCCGCCAACAAGCTCAGAGCCTTTGTTGAAGAAGCCTGTTCCGAACTCTCCTCTGCCGTTTACTGCGTGGACACGCAGGGCTGTGATCTTCGGCAGCATATCTTCTTCGGCGGCATATCTTAAGGAGACTGCACCCAGTGTTCCCAAAAATCAAGGAGCCGGGAAGATTGTCCGCAAATCGTGGGAGATGCTTCCACGGTGTACTTTACCGCTGGTGTTTTTAGCGGGTGGTGGTGCCGATGCATCCTCCATTTGCCGAATGGTCGGCAGCCGGCGGATTGTAAGGCTAGCGATCCCCGGCGGATGAGTCTTTCTTTCTGTGAGTTAGACCGCTTTCGCCCCTGGGCTATTTTGGATCGCCAATTGCAATGGCATTCCCCGATCGGGACGGAAGCTGTCGCGGTTCTCCCGATCACGGACGAGTTGCCCCCTATTCAACCGCCGGCCGCATGTGGATCAGGAGTAAAGCGTGTTAGTGGCCAGGAACTATCAGCCGAGCAACTTAGTCCGCTTACTGCCAGGGCCCGCGGTCGTCTCCGCGAGGACCAGCCAGATTATGCGGAGCGAGACGTGGAGCGGGGCAATCCCGGAGCCGGTGCACGATTCGGTTCTCAGCAAGGCCAGCCCGTCAGAGACCGATCCGCTTTACCTGCTTGCCTGTCAGGTGGAGTGGGAACAGCGTGCCGATCCCAGTGCGGCATGGGAAGTTATTTCCGCCGCGCGCAGCTCGAACCAGGACACGCGAGCCCATGCCCGGAGCCTGCTGGAACGGACGCAGCAACCGCGACCCCAATCACTAGAAGACAGCGGTACTGAGTACAGAGACCCCCAAAGTTTGACAAAGGAGGCGGGCATGAGGACTCCCTACGGTCTCGATGTTATCGAGAGCTGCATGGGTTGCAAGGCGAGCCACGAGGGCTTTTTCTGCCATTTTTCACCAAATCTGTTGAGGTCAGTAGACGGAGCCAGTTACCACAGCGTAATGCCTTCCGGCGCGCTGCTGTTTGTGGAGGGGCAGGCGCCACGCGGCGTGTATGTTCTTTGCTCGGGCAAAGTGAAGCTGTCCACAACGTCGAAGGAAGGCAAGGTATTGATCCTCAAGCAGGCCGAAGCCGGGGAAGTGTTGGGGTTGAGCGCTGCTATCTCGGGCACAAACTACGAAATGAGCGCCGAAACCTCTTCGCCCTGCCAGTTGAATTTTATCCGCCGCCAGGACTTAATGACCCTGCTGCAGAACGAGAGTGAAGTGGGTGTGCACGCCGCTCAGTCGCTGAGCCGCGAATTCCAAGGGGCGTACCGAGATATTCACGACTTGGTGCTGGCCCGTTCTTCGTCGGGAAAGCTCGCCAGACTGCTATTGTCATGTGCTCCCCGAGGGAACCAGGAATCGGACGAACTACGCCTGCGTTCCGCCATGACCCATGAAGAGATGGCGCAGCGGATTGGATCCTCGCGGGAGACGGTCACAAGATTACTAAGTTATTTGAAGAAAAAGAGGTTGATCCGGCTCGACGGAGCGACGCTCATCATTCGCGACCGAACCGGGCTGGAGGCCTTGGCCGTCTAACTTTCCCCCGGAGGCCGAGCTCGAAACTAGGGCCGGCCTCCAATTTTTTTCACGCATGATGAGCCTGCCCGCATCTCCCGTCGAACCCTGGTGAGTTGGATTTGTACACTGGCACGCTGATTAAGGATCTGTTCGCGTCGGTCGAAAGGGCCGAGCAAACCGTCGCGGCAAGGTCACGCCAAGGTGTGCCCTCCCAGTCGACGGAGGCGAAGAACCTCGAGGCGACGAACACTGAGGCGATGAACTCGGAGAACCGCAGCCCAGCGGCGGCGACCTCAGAGCCCAAACAGTTCGCGCAGCCGTTTTGTTTGAGCCCGGCTGACTGGAATCTCGCTCTGCTTCTTATCGTCCATGCGCAATTGATAGGAACTCTTGAACCAGGGCACGACTTCGCGAATACGATTGATGTTCACCAGGTAGGAGCGGTGAGCCCGCCAGAACAAGCCCGGATCCAGGCTGGCAAGTAGTTCTTCCAAAGTACGGCAGTTGGAATGTCCTTCCATGCCTGACGCGCCGGCCGTGACCACTGTGATCACGCCGTCCTCAATGGAGGCGTAGCAGATTTCCTTTTGATCCACCAGAAACATTCGCCCTACAGCTTTGAGCAGGATTTTCGAGGTCTGCTGTTTTGGTGTTTGCAGCATGCGCACCAACGCGTCGATTTTCTCCGCCGGCAATCCTTCCGCTCCCTGCTGGGTGCGGGCCTTCTGCACGGCCAGCGCGACGCGCTTCTTGTCGAAGGGTTTCAGAAGATAATCCACCGCATTCACCTCGAACGCCTTCACCGCATACTGGTCAAAAGCCGTGGCAAAGACGATCTTGGGCAAGGGGATTTTCTTGTCGAGGAGTTTCTTGATGACACCGAAGCCATCGAGTCCGGGCATCTGGACATCGAGAAAGACGAGATCAGGACTGTGTTCCTTGATGAGGTTGACGGCCTCAAGACCGTTTTTTCCCTGCGCCACCACATTCACGTCGCCCGCGCTCTTGAGCAAGTAGGCAAGTTCATCGCGAGCGAGTTGTTCATCGTCCACGATTACCGCAGAAAGTGGCATTTCGTCTCCTGAATCGGGCGCTTGACAAAGTATAACGACCGCATTTCGCGGGAGTCAACGCGACCGCCTCATAGGCGCCGATCTTCCAGACAGTAGCGCCCGATCGGAACCTCAGTGAGGCTGCTGCATCATGCCGCCCGGCATATTCATTTTCGTGAAACCGGCAGGCGCCTCGAACAGGTTGGCTGGCTGTGTGCCCTCTTGTATGTTGCGGAGCTCTCCGTCATTGTTCTTACCCTGCCACTTCACCGGAAACCGCAGCTTGGGGTCGAGCCAGAAATGGCTGACATCCCCGCTGGCGTTGGTGGTCTCGTATTTCACGGTGTCACGGCCATTGATGGTCTCGTTGCCCACCTTGTGGCAACTAGCGCCCTGGTGGCCCATCTTCTGCCAATCGCCGCAGGCATTCTCCACGTCGCCGGCCTGGAAGAAGGCAGAGGCATATCCCATCCGCTGGCTTTGAGCCTGCGCGGGCATCTCCATATACATGTGCTGCTGGGCCATTAGGACGATGGACGTCTGGGTGGCGAAATTCATGATGATCGCGCCTCCGGAGCGCGGTCCGCCCGTCTGCGACTCGATGCGCATCTTGTCCTTCGCAAAGTAGATTTTTGCCATAGTTGGCGTGCCCGGCTTCTGCAAATCAACAATCTCCGCGGAGAACTCCATCTGTGCCAGCACGAAACTGGCGGCAAGCATAAGACCGAGAAAGCAGGAAATGCGAGCGACGCATCGAAGCATGGGAGTCTCCTTAAGTGATTCGCGCCGGCGGGCGTTCGGCGCTTACTGTCCGCTGCGATTAAAAGCGATGGAAGCATAACAGAAGTCGCTGGTGCATTCACAGCTCCCTGAGATCAGGTTACACACAGGGTGACCTGTACTTAAACCACGTTTTCCAGTGCCAGCGCCATGCCCAGGCCGCCACTGACGCAGAGCGTGGCCACGCCGCGCCGGGTATTGCGCTTGAGCATCTCGTGCAATAACGTGACCGTGATGCGCGTGCCGGTGCAGCCGATGGGATGCCCGATCGCGATGGCTCCGCCATTCACGTTGAGCCGGTCGCGGTTGAAATTCAATTCGCGGTCGCAGGCGAGAACCTGCGCGGCGAAGGCTTCGTTCAGTTCGATCAATCCAAATTCGTGCAGCCGCAGGCTGTGCTTCTCCTCCAGCTTGCGCAAGGCTGGGACTGGTCCAATCCCCATCATGCGCGGATCGACTCCGGCCGAAGTCACAGCCGAAATTCGCGCCAGAGGTTTCAAGTTGTTCGTCTTCACGAAATGCTCGTTGGCGATAACCACCGCGGCAGCGCCGTCGGTGATTCCCGACGAATTGCCTGCCGTGACCGTTCCGGTTTTCGAAAATACCGGAGCCAGCTTGCCCAGCTTTTCCATGCTCGCGTCCGGGAAGGGATGTTCGTCGCGGCTAAAGGTAGTCGTGCCTTTCTTGCCTTCGATGATGACCGGAGCAAGTTCGGCGTCGAAGCGCCCCGCGGCAATCGCCCGCCCGGCGCGGGTTTGCGACGTCAGGGCATATTCGTCCTGCTCTTCGCGCGAAATCTTGTAATGCTCGGCCAGCACTTCAGCGGTTTCGCCCATGACCATCTTCGCCATCGGGCAGAAGAACCCGTCGCGATACATGCCGTCGACCAATTCCTGATTGCCCAGCCGGTATCCCCAGCGCGCTTCGAGATAGTAAGGAACTCGAGACATGGACTCCGTGCCGCCCGCCAAAACGCAACTGGAGTCGCCAAGCAAGATTGCTTGGTAAGCCAGCGCGATGGACTTCATCCCCGAAGCGCACGCCTTGTTCACCGTAAACGCCGGCACTTCCTGCGGCACGCCGCTGCGGATAGAAATCTGCCGCGCCGGATTCGGTCCGCCGCCCGCCTGCCGCGCATTGCCGAAAATAGTTTCTTCCACCTGCTCGGGCTGGATTCCGGCGCGCTCCACTGCAGCCTTCGCGGCCACCACGCCCATGTCAGCCGCCGTCAGCGAAGCCAGCGATCCTCCGAACTTCCCAATCGGCGTGCGCACCGCGGAGAGAATATAGACTGACTGCAAGGGTTGCCTCCAAAGCATTTGAGTCTAGCAGGGCGGGGAAAGATGCGAGATGGGCAGGCATCAAAGTAATGTCGGCTTTATGCTGCAGTTGCCGATAATCGTTCTGTAACTAGACGGGTTACGCCCCGGGCTGGATATGGCTCGGAGTTTCTGTTTTCTGGGCTCGTTGGACAACGAAAACAACCAGGAAAGCGGCATAGCTAGCGCCCGGGATGTCCGACTGTTAACGAGACCCCTCGAAATGAGAGGCATACAAGGATAATTTTTAGCTTGAGGAAACCGCCTGACTTTGCAACGTTTGCAAGAGTTCCGTTATAATACTTCTGCTGACTTTGCAACGATTGCAAAGTATCTTGACCCCGCCGGACTCTTCCGGAACAAGGATATACATCTGTGTTAATGATTCGACTGTCGCGCATGGGTGCGCGCAAACAACCGCATTACCGCATTGTGGTGATTGAGAAGGCGCGCGCGCGCAATGGCCGGCCGGTGGAAGTCGTGGGGACGTACAATCCTCGCACTAACCCCGCCAGCGTGGAGTTCAAGCGCGAGCGCGTGGACTATTGGGTGTCGAAGGGCGCGCAAATGTCAGAGCGGGTGGGCAAGCTGTTCTCCAAGCCCCCGGTCGCCCCTGCAGTTCCCGCGGCATAAACAAGTCTCATGACTGAAACCACTGGAGATGTGCGGACTCTCATCGAGCAGATTGCGAAGTGGATCGTCGATGCTCCCGACGAGGTTTTCGTGGACCATCTCGATGACAACGTGATCGAACTGGAAGTCGCAGAAGGTGACGTAGGCAAAGTCATCGGGCGGCAAGGGCGCAATGTGCGCGCCTTGCGCACCCTGCTGAGCGCTGCGGGAGTGCGGGCACGAAAGCGATACACGCTGGAAGTCATCGACTAATAGGTTGGATGTGATTCGTATCAGGGCATGCCTTCAGGCATGCCGCATGGGTTCGATTATGAGATCGGCCTTTAGGCGCTGCGCTTCAGGCAGGGACCATTCGCGATCCTGAAACAAGTGGTGAGTTCATTACGCTGGCCCGCGTGGTGAAAGCGCAGGGCCGCCGCGGCGAAGTTGCGGGTGAGATTCTCAGCGATGTTCCCGGGCGATTCACTGTCGGCATGAAGTTGCTAGCGTTGCCGCGGGAGCCGGACAGTCACCGTCGCGACCTTGAAGTCGAAGAACTCTGGCCGCACAAAGGGCTGCTGGTGCTGAAGTTTGCGGGAGTGGATTCGATCTCAGAAGCGGAAACGCTGGTCGGATGCGAGTTGCAAGTGCCACGCAGCCAGCGTTCGGAGCTGCGGGCGGGCTGGAACTATGTCAGCGATCTGGTGGGTTGCTCGGTGCTGGACCACGGCCGTGAGATTGGACGGATCGAGGATATTCAGTTCGGAGCGGGTGAAGCGCCGCTGTTAATCGTGCGTGACGCTGCGGCTCGACTGGTGGAAGTGCCTTTCGCCGAGGCGTATCTTGACGGCGTGGATGTGCAGCGGAAGCAGGTGCACATGAAATTGCCCGAAGGCCTGCTGGAAGTAAACGCTCCGCTCACGGCAGAGGAAAAGAGGGAGCAAGCGCAGGGAGTGAGGAAAAAGCGTTAAATACGGAGAACGCAAAGATCACAGGGTAACCCTGTACCCTCTGTATTGAAGGTTTTGAGCCGCGATGAAGGCCGATATAGTCACTATCTTTCCGGACTTCTTTCGCGGACCGTTGGAATACGGCATCACCCGCCGCGCCCAGGAAATGGGGCTGGCGGCAATTCAAGTCCACGATCTGCGGGAGTTTACCCACGATCGTCACCGCACCGTGGACGATCGCCCTTTCGGCGGCGGCGAAGGCATGGTGCTGAAGCCGGAGCCGCTGTTTGAATGTTTGGAGTCGCTGGGTCTTGCTCCGCGGCAAGAGCGTCGGGTGGGACGCGTGAAGCAGTCGGTAGTGCTGCTCTCGGCGCAGGGGCAACGGTTTACGCAGAAAGTCGCGTCGGAGTTGGCATTGCTCGACCGCATTGTTTTGGTGTGCGGACGGTATGAGGGTGTGGACGAGCGCGTGGCCGACTTTCTCGCTGACCGCGAGCTTTCCATCGGCGACTACGTTTTGAGCGGCGGAGAAATGGCGGCTGCGGTGATTGTGGAAGCGGTGATGCGGTTGCTTCCTGGAGCTGTAGGAAACGAAGCGTCAACCCAGCAGGAATCGTTTACCATTGACGTGAAGACGAAGAGTTCAGGTGCTGCTGATTCGACCTGCGGGTCGAACGGATTACTGGATTACCCGCACTACACGCGGCCGGCGGAATTTCGAGGGATTGCGGTGCCGGATGCGTTGATGTCCGGCAACCACGAAGAGATTAGAAAGTGGCGTCGTCAGCGGGCGCTGGAGAAGACATTCCGCAACCGTCCTGACTTGCTGGAGGGCGCGGCGTTGAGCACGGAAGATAGGAAGTTTCTGGCTGAGATTGAGAGAGACATAGCCAAGCAGGACGGCACCAAGAGAAATCTCGGCTAAGTTTCACAACAGAGAGATCGAGTTCAGAATCAGGATTTCAGAATTCAGAAGGACTAATCACATGTCGAACCTTATTATCGAAAAACTGCTGGCGAAGACCCAACGCACCGACATTCCCGCGTTCCACTCGGGCGACACTGTTCGCGTTCACGTGAAGATCAAAGAAGGCGACAAGGAGCGCTTGCAGGCGTTTGAAGGCGTAGTGATCAAGCGCGATAACGGACCACAGGCCAGCTTCACCGTACGCAAGATCAGTTTTGGCCAAGGCGTGGAGCGCATCTTCCCCGTCCACTCCAAAGTGATTGACAAGGTAGATCTGCTGCGCTCGTCCAAAGTCCGTCGCGCCAAGTTGTATTATCTGCGCGGTCTCAAGGGCAAAGCCGCACGCCTGCGCGACGTCGAAAAACCGAGCTGAACATAATCTTTAGCCTGCGACCGCTGCCAGATGTTCCGTGACGACTTCGAGGTCGGCGAAGTCCTGGGTGCGGGGTTTTTTCAACCGGTTCAGCACATAGTCGAGCAGGGGACGGTCGCCCTGCCGGATCTCCTGAAACTCCACTCCCATCGCGCGGCCCTCGGCCGTATATCTCACGTGCCCGCGCAGCGCGACGCTGACATCGCACATATTCAGAACCAGCCTTAGAGCCGTGCCGGGCGTGAGAAGATTGCCGGCGCTGATGAGGCAGCCATATTCGGAAATCTGTTCCAGACGGCCTTCGACGCGGGATTGTCCACTGATCTCCGTAAGATCGGCGCCTCCCTCCACTTGAAAGCGCGGCCGGCGGCGGCGATTCTGATCGCCTTTGCGGAAGGCATTCATCACCGGCTTCCGGTTTGGTCCGGCGGGGATGACCGGCAGATACTGCTCTTCCATTTGCCGCAGTTCTTCTTCCCAGGGACTTCTGCTGCCCTCGACGCATTCCACCGTGAATTGCCCGCGCAGCGCGGAGTCGGGATCCGCGGTCCAGACGATCTGGCACACGGACTTGTGGCGTCCGCGTTCGACCGTGACCAAATCTCCTACCTTTACGTCGCGGGCGCTGAGCAGCCGTGCGCCTCGGGGATGGATATCATAAGTACAAGCCATCTCCAGACCGCTGTGTGCACCGTTCTGCATGTGAGTAAGACGAACCGGGAGCGCCAGATGGATCAACTTTCCGATCGGTGCGGCATCGTGTGGCGCGGCATCTTGTGGTGCACCATCTTGCCGCGGCTGGATTGCTTCGTCGTTCACCACTGCTCCTCTGCTCCTCGCGAACGGGATTATCGTCAACATAGCAGTACATGTCCGACCGGACAATGTACGTTCGTAATCCAAGTAATGGTTACTGAGCGGCGTTACTTAGATGCTGAGGCATGATGCGAGCGTGCCATTGCTTGTGTTTCACGGCGCGATGAAACTTCCGGCCTTCGCATTTTGGCGCTTGCAAGAATCTCTGCCGGCAAGTGAAGATGGTGGGCAGACTTCGTCCCACATTTCAATTCAATGTCGAGCACTGCGAAGGTTTCGTCTGAGTTCGTGCTTTCTCCGTCGGCGGCGAAACTGCGGCTGCTGAAAAAGCTGCGTTGCACGCTGCGTTATGAAAAAAATGCGTGGTCGGCGGGCGCGGCCATGGTGGCCGGGGTGGACGAGGTAGGGCGCGGATCGCTGTTCGGGCCGGTGGTGGCGGCGGCGGTGATTCTCGAACGCGGTTACCGGGTCCGCGGCTTGCGCGATTCCAAGCTGCTGCTGCCGGAACGCCGCGAACTGCTGGCGCCGCGCATTCGTGAACATGCTGTCGCATGGGCAGTTGCGGCGGTGGATGCGGCGCGCATCGACCAGATCAACATCTATCAGGCGTCGCGGCTCGCCATGCGCGAAGCGGTGATGCGCTTGCAACCTGCGGCGGATCATTTGCTGGTGGATGCGGTGCGCCTCGATTGCGAACTGCCGCAGCGGGCGATCATCCATGGGGATGCACTTTCGGCGTCGATTGCGGCGGCTTCCATTCTGGCCAAAGTGGAGCGCGACCGCATGATGTGCGAGTGGGATGTAGTCTTTCCCGAGTACGGCCTGGCTTCGCATAAGGGTTACAGCACGCCGCAGCACCTGGCAGCGTTGTTGGAGTACGGTCCGACACCGCTGCATCGGCAGTCGTTTGCTCCGGTGTGGAGTTTGCCGGCGGAGCAGGAAGTCTTCGAGTTCGACTGACGTTGTCCCGAAGTGATCGTCACCCGCAGATTGGGGTATACCCTCCCTACTCCTCCGCTATTGGAATCATCGCCTTGGCGCGAAAACGCGAAATGATCTCCTGGAATCAATTACCTGCGGGTAAAATCTTGCTCGCGAACGACTTAGATGATGATTTTCGCATTGACACCGACATCCTCTCCATTAGTCTTGCCTGATGAATCCAACACTCAAGGCGGTTCTCATCGCAGTCTTCTGGTTCGTCCTCGGTCACCTCAGTTGCGCGTTCATGCACCACTGGCATCACATGGCGAGATAGCCTCCGGTTCCATGATCGGGTGATGGGGCTGTGGAGGGCAAGGTTAGATGTCACAGGGTGCTTCGCGCTGCCGTCCCCACATAGATGGGAAGCAGATTCCTCGCTCACTCTCGCCGGTTTCACCGGCTGCGAGTGGCTCGGAATGACAAGGGTTAAATGAGGGAGCGCTTTACGCGGCGCTGAAGCGCCGCTCTTCCACTGTGTGCGGACGACATTGCAGTAGACGCAGAAGAAGACGTTGCAAGCAACGTCTCTACGACGGGTCACAATCGGTTTGGATGATTCGTTCCGGACTTACTTTCCTGCTTCGGCTGTCTCGCTGTTCAGGGTGGAGTTGAGTTCGTTGACGAGTTTTGTGTTGTTCACGAGCGCTTGGCGCAGAATTTCTGCTTGCTGTTTGGCGGTTGGCCAATCCTGTTTTTCGACTGCTTCGGTTAATCCCGGCAACTCCAGGTGGGCGTAGGTGAAGCGGGCACCGTAGAGAATGTGTTTGAACCAGGGGCGGCCGGGGATGCCATCGGGGTTGAGCCAGTTGCGTTCGACTTGCATGGTGCCATGATTGATAGTGTCGGCTAGTTTCGGATCGATTGCGCCGGAGGCTAGGGCGTGGGCTGCGGATTCATCGAGGCGCTTACCGGCGGCTTCGAAGTTGTCGACGGCAGCGAGCACGGGCTTGAGATCCAGTCCCCACATGGTTTTGTCTTGTCCCCACTTGTCTTTATCTTTCGCGAGTTCATTTACAAATTCGCGAATGTTGCTCGCGTAGCTGGCGAAGTCAAAGGGGAGCAGGTCGGCGTTGGCTAGGCGCAGGGCGAGAACGCCCCACAGCTGCGACATCAGAGTGTGATAGCGGTAGCCGGGATCGCCGAAGTGGTTCATCCAGAAGAAGTCGTCGTAGGCCGAGTGGTAGACGCCATAGGGACCATCGAACTGCAGGCCGAGGACGGGCATGCCTACGAAGTTGAGGAACACGGTGTGGTCAGAGCCGCTGCCGATGTGGGTATCGGCGAGGTTGGAATCTTCGGCTTGTTCTTGTTTGCCCTCGCTGTGCTCGCGCGTGGACGATTCCTTCCATGCTTCGTACAAGGTTTTGCCGGAAGGATCCTGCAGCGTGTGGGTAGTTTCAACCAGCATGGGAGCGAGCGACGCCACAGCCTGGCCGTGGAAGTTTGGGCCTGAAGTGGAAGAATCCACGTTGATGTAGGCGACGGCTTTGCTGCGCAATTCGTCGGCGAACTGCTCTCCCCATTCGGTGGAACCGGTGAGGCCGACTTCTTCGCCGTCCCAGCTACAGACCACGACGGTGCGGCGCGGACGGATTCCTTGTTTGGCCAACTTTCCTAGGGCGCGGGTCAGTTCCATCATCGACGCGGTTCCGCTGCTGGGGTCGACGCCGCCGAAGACCCAGGCGTCGCGGTGGTTGCCGAGCACGATCCATTCATCGGGCAACTCGGCGCCGCGAATGCGGCCTTCGACCACGTAGTAAGGCTGGGTCGAGTTGTCCATTTCAATCTTGACGTGCACACGCACGCGTTTGCCGCCGAGGTGATATTTAATGGGCAGTCCGCCCTGCCAGTCATCGGGGGCAACGGGGCCGTCCATGTTGGCGAGCAGCGGCTTGGCATCGTGCCAGGAGAGCGGAAGAGCCATGATCTTCGGAATCGAAACTGCTTCCTCGACCGGAATGCGCTTGGCGCCGGGAATGGAAGCCCAGCCGGGAGTGAGCGGATCGCCGGGCACCATGAAGTCGTAGGTGATGGCACCGCGCTGGATGTGATACTCCGGGCCCCATGGGCCTTTGGGAACAACCTGACCTTTCTTGTATCCGTCTTCAGCAGGATCGCTGTAGATGAGAATCACGGCTGCGCCTTCGCGCTGGGCGGTGAGCGCTTTGAATCCGCGGTAGCTATAGGGATTTGAATAGCGCACCAGGACAACTTTGCCTTTGACGTCAATGCCTTGCTTGCGAAGAAGTTCGTAGTCTTCGGGGTTGCCGCTGTGGGCGTAGACGAGCGCAGCGGTTACTTCGCCGGATGCGGACATGCCGCTCCACGCCGAACTGATGCTCTTGTTCTTCATGTCGGGATCGCCGGGGACGGACATCTCGCGCAGGAGGGCACGGTAATGAACCGGCGCGGTCATTTCCAGGAAGGTACTCTTTGGATTGCTGCCGTAGACGTCGTAACGGCGGATGATGACGTCTTCTAATCCTTCCTGACGCCACTCGTCGGCGATGTAGCGGGCGAGTTCATTGTTGCGCGCGGAGCCGGCGACGTGCGGCTCAGCGGTGAAGATGTGATGCTGGCGGCGTTCTTCATCCGGGGAGGGGATGGCTTTGAACTTGCTTTCGATTTCAGCTTCGTGAGCAGCGGAAGAAGGGGTGAATCCGAGAATGGAAGTCTGCGTCTGGGCTTGCGCAGAAAGCGGCGAACTCAGAGCGAGCGCCAGAAAACAAAGGGCGCTTGCGACAAACCAAGTACGTCGGGCGAAGCACATGATCGGCATCTCCTCGACTTGGACGAGTGAATGCAGGGGACGACGCAAACTTTGGTCAAATGCTACTTTGCTTTATAGATCTCCGTCAGCAAGTCCGGTTTCGATTCATCGCGTACCAGGTGCGGGTAGCGCTCGCCGCCATGGTAATCGAGCTTGTAGGTTTTGTAGTAGTCAGTGTTCTCAACGAGAAGGTCGAGAGAAGCGGCGCCGCCCTTGCCGGCTTTGAGAGCGTCGCGCAGGATCTCGGGGGAGTATTGGCGGCCGTTTACCGCGATCAGCTTCATGCCGGGGCCGATTCCGGCGACGGCTGCGGGCATGCCTTCGATGGTATCGGTGATGGTTCCGTCTTCGCGCAGTTCGAGTCCTATCGAATACGCCCCGCCGTTGACATGACCGCTGCTCTCGCCGCGTTCCATCTCGGAGGGAAATTCGTCGTAGACCAGTTTCCATCCGCTGCCTTCGACGCCGCCGAGCGGTGCGCCGGGACCGTGGTTGGTGAGTCGCTCGGTCCAGAAGCCGCGCCAATCGTAGGGAACAACCTGGTTCAGCGTAGCGACGACATCGTCGAAAGTGTAGGTCTTCAACGCGGGGCCGGTGCTGGGAGTGCCGTGGAAAAGATGGCAGAAATCGTCGATGGTTTTCGCGCCCTTAGTCTGCTGGCGGATGATGACGTCAACCCACAGCCAGTTCAGAGTGTCTTCATCGTAGAAATCGGTGCTGCGACGCCAGGATTCCCAGGCGTGGGGAGAGAAATAAAGCTCCGGAGCGGCGTCGGCGGTGTCTTGCAGGTTGCGCCAGGTGCGGCCCGGAACGTGGTCCAGAGCGGCGGCGGTTAAGGCCAAGTCGTCACGCGCTTCGTCGGGAGAAAGCAAACCGCTGCGGGCGGTCAGCACCGTCCCCAGATAGTTCGTGAGACCTTCGTAAACCCATAGCAGATCGTCCTGCATCGGCTGTTGATAGTCAGGCGTGGCGAGACCCGCGGGACGCCGGTATTTTCCATTCCATGAATGGACATACTCGTGGGGCAATAGGCTGGCTTCCGCTTTGCGCGTGGTTTCATCGACAAGTCCGCGCTCGTCGATGCGGCTGTCGTCAGATTCGTGGTGCTCGAGCCCGAAGTGCGCGACGTGATCGCTCAAGCTGAGCAGGAAGTGGTAATCGCGATAGTGATGCGCGCCGAATAGTTTGTTTGCCTGCTCGACCAGATTTTTGTAGTGGTCCCAGACTTCCTGTGGAGCGTCAAGCGCGGCGGCGCTGTCGGCGGCGATGTCCATTTCGGTGAGCGGATCGTCGGCCAGCTTGACGACTTTGAGGAATTCGCCGGTGATTACGGGCGAATCGACAAGTGTGGTTAGAGAAGTAGGCTGAAATGTGATCTGCGTCTCACCGTTGTCGCCGGTGGTCGACGCTATGGGCAAAGGCGTTCCAAATTTCCAACCGGTAGGAAGTTTCAGACTGGCGACGTAGGTGAGATCGTCGGACTTCCAGCCCTTGGGGTAGAGCAGCACCTGATTCCAACTGATCACCGCCATTTTGTCGGTGGCGGAGGAACCGGCGGAGAAGCCGCCTTCAAAGGTTGCGGGAGAAAGAAAATCCAGTTCGGCGTTCACTTCCGTCACGCCGGCTGGAACCTCGACGTGGATGGTGAAGCCATCGAGGAGATCGCGGCGCCATTTTAGGGTTTTTCCGCCGGCGAAGAATTTAAGTCCGGCCAGGTCAATCACGGGGCCGTCGGGAGCGTGCTCGCCGGGAATCCACTTCGGGTAATAGAGCGTCAGGTCACCGGCGCTGGCGGGAATCTTCAGCTTAGCGTGGAAGATTTTGCGGGGAGCCGAAGTGGCGTCCACAAAGATGGTTACGGTGGGCGGCGTGGCTGACCAACTGGAAAGTGAAAAGAAGAAGACAAGACAAACCACTCCCAAGATTCTTGAGAGTTTCATTTTTAGGGCCCCCTAGTGTCGACGAATCCCAAATGCGCTTGCGGAACCTTAGAATATAGCAGCCGACGCGAGGGACAGTACAGGGACGCACCGGCGCTGCTATGATTTCGACGATGTCACGGCGCGGGAAATTCATTACCTTTGAAGGACTGGACGGAACCGGCAAGAGCACGCAGATGCGCAAGCTGGCGGCGGTCCTGCGTGCGGCTGGGCATAAAGTGGTGGAAACGCGCGAGCCGGGAGGAACGGCCACGGGCGAGAAGATTCGCCGCGTTTTGCTCGACTCGGCGACCGAGGGTCTTTCGCCGCTGGCGGAAATGGCTTTGATGTTCGCTTCGCGGGCGCAGCACATTGTAGAGGTGATCCAGCCGGCGCTCGATCATGGTCAGGTTGTGCTTTGCGATCGCTTCACCGATTCCACGGAGGCCTACCAGGGCAGCGGACGCAAGCTGGGCAGCGAGGCCGTGCTGAAGTTGCACCGCGTGCTTTGTGGAGATTTGCAGCCCGACCTGACGATCTTGCTCGATTCTGACCCGGCGATGAGCGTGGGGCGCGCGCGGATGCGCAATCGGCGGGCTTCGCACGTCAACAAGGGTGCGGGGAAACATCATGGCGATGAAAACCGCTTTGAGCAGCAGAACCGCGCGTTTTTCGCCAGAGTGCATGAGGGGTATCTGGCGATTGCGGCCAGAGAGCCGCAGCGCGTTGTGGCGGTGGATGCGAGGGGAACACCGGCGCAGACCCATCGGCGGATTATGGAAGTTGTCGGGAGAAGGCTCAAAGCGGGGGCTAGGGGCGCATGATCACCACGCATGGTGTGAAATGAAATTGAGAAGATGGCTCAGAGGATGGATCATAGCCAGCTTGGTCGCGCCTCTCGTCTACCTCGGCATCTATCTGACCTTTGGTTACACCCTCGGGGAGGGCATCGTGATCTTCTGGCCTGGTGTCCTGGGCTTCATGGCATTGGAAAATCGACCGCCGATGGCTAGGGTCGTGTTCGTCTGGATGGTATCTATCGGCTCAAACGTTCTCTTTTATACAGTCATTGCGCTTCTTCTTTGGCCATTCGCTCGGGTGAAGTCAGAAGGGCCGTCGGTCGACAAGGAGAAGGAATGAGCTTCTCTGATTTTCACGGCAATGCCGAAACCGTCCATCGACTGCGCGACATGCTGGGGCGGAAACGCTTTCCGCATGCGGTGATCCTTTCTGGTGCGCAGGGGTCGGGCAAGTACACGCTGGCGCTGATGCTGGCGCAGGCTCTGAACTGTTTAGCGCCGACTCAGACGGATGGTCTGCCGGACTTCTGTGGGCAATGCGCGAACTGCCGCCGCATTGGCCAGGCTGCCGATCTCGATGCTCGCTTTGCCGAAGCGGTGGAGACGCGCGAAGGCCTGCGCGAGGCCGACAAGAAAGATACCCGGCTCTTCGTGCAGACTCATCCTGACGTGCTGATCATCCCTCCCGATCCTCCGCAGATGATGATCAAGGTGGATCAGGTGCGGCGGGTCATCGAGACTATTTACTACCGTCCGTCGGAAGCGAGAGAGCGCGTTTATATCTTTACCGACTCGGCCTTCATGAAAGAGGCGGCAAATTCTCTGCTCAAAGTCTTGGAGGAGCCGCCGGAGTTCGCGACCATCTTCCTGCTCTCGGAAAATCCGGGCGAACTGCTGCCGACGATCCGGTCACGATCAATGGTTTTTCCCCTGGGTGCTTTGTCGGTGGAGGAAGTGGAGCGCTACCTGGCTGAGCATCGTCCGGAATGGAAGCAGCAGCAGCGAGCGCTGGTTGCCCGGTTAAGCGAAGGCGCTTTGGGCCGGGCTCGCAGCTTCGATGTGGAGGCTTATGTAACCGCCCGAGCCGACGCGTTGGCCATCCTCAATTCGGCCTTGCTGGGAGGCGAACACACTCCGCTCTTCAAAGTCACGGAGTCTTATCGCGCCGGTGCCGAAGGACGGGAGAAGACGGAACAACTTCTCCGCACGCTCTACTCGGTGCTGCGCGACCTCATGTTCCTGGGGTCGGGAGCTCCTGAACTGGTTCAGAACATTGACATTCACGGCCAGCTCACAAAACTAGCGGAGGCTGCTGACTTCGACTGGATCGCTGCGGCTTCTGATCGGTTAGCCGAGGTGGAACGTGGTATGAGGCGCAACCTGCTACGCTCGTTGTCGCTGGATAACCTCGGTTTGGCGTTGGAGAAGGTAACCTGAGAGAATCTTAATCACATTGTTTTCATGGGGTTACCGGGATTACTTCGGTGGTTCTACGCCCTTAAGATAGGTTGCCCCTGCTTTCGCCCCCGCCTATAATCGTCTTACTCTGGTTTAAGAATTCTCCGTCAGGTTCCGGGTAGCAGTGTGCGAGGGTGGAGTTTGTCTTCGCCAAGGTGAATCAAAGAACCCGGTTATGCGAAAGCGCCTGCAAATCGCCCTGATGGCCAGCACCGTAGCCGCGACCTTTCTTTCTCTCACGCCCCAACTCCGTGCTGCTGAGGATGGCGATGGAGCCTCTGCAAAGATCACAGCCACCGATGAGCACGGACGCAAGATATATGTGAATGATTCGGTGGAGAAGACTCCATCTCACCAGACCCAGGAGCCCGAAGCGCCCCGGCGCTCGCTAATGTACTGGAGTTCCAAAGAGAATCGCTGGAAGCCCGTACCTCCGCCGAATGCGGCGGCCATGCGGGCGGCGCGGTCGGCGGCAGCCGAGGTCGACGAGTATCTGGGGCATGAATCCAGCCAATCGGCAACTGCCAAGATTGTGGCCGCCAACTTCCGCGGCGTGGCGGCAACGCCGGGAGACATTGATAGCGCCATCGAGCAGGCTGCGGCGCGGCATAGTGTGGACCCTAACCTAGTGCGCGCGGTGGTGAAAGTGGAATCGAACTTCAACCCCAATGCGGTGTCGCGAAAAGGCGCGATGGGGCTGATGCAGTTGATGCCTTCGACGGCACGGCAATTGAAGGTGAAGAATCCGTTTGACCCGGAACAGAATGTGGACGCAGGGGTGCGGCAATTGAAGCAACTTCTGGAAAGCTATGGCGGCGACGTTAAATTGACCCTAGCCGCCTACAACGCGGGGGCGGGAGCGGTGGCGCGCAGTTCCGGCGTTCCGCACTACGCCGAAACCCAAAACTACGTACGGCGGATCACCAACCTGTACTACGGTGTGTCCGATTTCAACTCGGGCGCTTCACATGATCCCGTTCGAGTTCAACGGGATGCGCGGGGCGTGCTTTACATTAGCAACACTGATTAGGTTCGCGGCATCTGTTTAACTAGTCTCTTTACTTAATCTCTCTGGCACCCAGGGCATTGGTTCAACCAACTGTTTCAAACAAGCAGGAACGAAGGCACGGGCTGGTTATTTTGAAGAGCTCATCGCGCCAGCGTAGTCTGTGGGGAGCGCTGCTGCTGCTCGCCGCGTTCACCGCTCCGGCGGCGCACGCCCGTGCGCGCCATTCCGACGCCTGGGCGCGGGATCATTTCGCCACCGCTGAGCGCATGCGTGAGGCGCTGAACGGACGTCCTCCTGCCGATCAAACCCGACGTGACTACCAGCGCGTTCTGAATGCCTATCGCTCGGTCTATCTGGGCGCGCCCGCTTCGACGAAAGCCGATCCTAGCGTGGTTGCGGTGGCTGAGACGCTGGTGGAAATGGGACGGCGTTTCGACGACGACAAGATCCTGAACGAGGCCATCGAGCAATACAAGTTCCTGCGCCGCGAGTATCCCGGCAGCAAGTACCGCTTCGACGGGCTGTTCACCATCGGCGAGATTTACAAGGATGATCTCAACGATCCGGAAGCGGCGCGCGCGACCTTCCAGGAGTTTTTGCGCCACTATCCTCACAATCGGCTGGCCGATGATGCCCGTCAGGCCATCGTCGAACTAAGCCATGAGGTAGCAGCCGAGAAAGTTGCGGAAGCGCAAAAGGCTGCCGAGAAAAAACAGTTACAGAAGGATGGCAATAGCAACGTCGCGTCCAAGGATGCAGGAGACGCCGGGGACAATCATGCCTCGCGTGCAGCGTCCGGGAAAAACGAATCCGGGGAGCCGTCCTCGGGGCGATTGCCGCGCGTGACCGGCATCCGGCATTGGTCCACGCCCGACTACACGCGCGTTGCCATTGACGTAGAAAGCGACGTAAAGTTTTCGTCCCAGCGGATCGACAGTCCCTCGCGCATCTTCTTCGATCTGCGCGATACCAAACTCGCTTCCACGCTGGTCGGCAAAAGCTTCGACGTGGATGACGGCTTCCTGAAGAAGGTTCGCGTGGCCCAGTTTGCGCCGGGCCGCACGCGCATCGTGCTCGAGGTCGACAACCTCTCCGATTACGACGCTTTCCTGCTGCCCAATCCCTACCGGCTGATCATCGACATTCACGGAAAGAATGGGCGGGCGAAGCAGGTCAAAGAGGCGGGTGAAACAACGTCCGCGGAGGCTGATGGCAGCGCCGCATCGGGAACCATCCCTGACGCCGATATCAGCCCAAATTCAGCGGAAATGAAGTCTCCTGGTCTGGGGCAGAGTGGTAAAGTCCCGACGGTCGGTACGGACGTTATTTATGACGCGAAGGCATCTGCGTCCGAACCTGGTATGCGTAAGAAGCCACAGACTGCAGTGGTGAAAAAAATAGTAGAGGCCGACGATGACGATGACGCCGACGGCCCTCCAGCCGAAGTGGTGAAGCGGAATGCTCATGGTGCGAAGAGAGAAGCTTCGCCGGGGCGGAATACTGTTACGGCGAAGAAGCCGGCGGGCAGCGATCTCGACAGAGACTCGGACGCTTCAGATTCCTCTGACGCAGGCAGAAGTTATCCGCGTGACTCGCGGCGCACGCCTGGCTCGCTCGCTTCTAGTAAGTCGGATGACACTTCTGATGTTTCTGGTTTTGGCATTCGCGAGGCGAAGCCCACCGCGAGTGGCGGCCGTTCGCTGATTCGCGCCTTGGGATTGAAAATCGGCAAGATTGTGATCGATCCGGGGCACGGGGGCCACGATACCGGCACCATCGGTCCCAACGGCTTGGAAGAAAAAGATCTCGTGCTCGATGTGGGGCGTCGCTTGGGCAGGCTGCTGGAGACGCGGCTGGGCGCGGAAGTGGTTTATACGCGCAAGGACGATACGTTCATCCCGCTGGAAACTCGCACGGCGGTCGCGAACCAGGCGCGGGCGGATCTGTTCGTCTCCATCCACGCCAATTCGAGCCACGATTCCGATGCACGGGGAGTCGAAACTTACTATTTGAATTTCACCTCGTCGCCGGAAGCGCTGGAAGTAGCGGCGCGGGAGAACGCGGTTTCGGAGAAGTCGATCTTTGAGCTGCAGGACCTGGTGAAGAAGATCGCGCTCAAGGAAAAAATCGAGGAGTCACGGGAATTTGCCGGGGATGTGCAGGAGTCGCTGCACAGCGGCCTCGCGGTCAAGAGCCCGGCCATTCGCGACCGGGGTGTGAAGAAAGCTCCGTTTATTGTCCTGATCGGCGCGAATATGCCATCGATTCTTGCCGAGATTTCTTTTGTCAGCAATCCTACCGACGAGCATCACCTTGCCACCAGCGAATACCGCCAGCGCATCGCCGAGTCGCTCTACCGCGGCATCGCCAAGTATGTGAACGGGCTGAGCGGAGTCAAGGTGGCCAGCAAGATGGACAAGGGCGCGGGCCAGTAGCTCCTCAAAACCCCTCAGAACTGATTTTAATGGTTATTTTGCGGCTCCTTCCAATTAACTTCATTGACTGCACTCCTGTCAAACTGTACAGTTCAGATAACTGAAATGGAGAGTTTATGTCTTCCACCACAACCGTAGGCAAAAATGGCACAATCGTGGTTTCTGCCTTGCACGCCCGTGCTAATTTCGGGAACCTTCTGCGTTGCGTCGATGACGAGCGCCGGTCCCTGGTTATTGAGAAGCGCGGTACGCCCAAAGCCGTACTGCTCAGCATTCGCGACTACGTCAAACTGGCCGCTCCCGAGCCGGAGATATTGAGAGTCATCGGCAGGGAATCGGAACGGAACGGGACGAGCAAATTTACCCCGCGTCAAATTGACCGAATCATCAAGGCTTCCCGGTCACAGAAGCCGAAGCGGTAATGCTTCCACTTCATCTGGTTATCGACATGAATGTATTGATTTCCGCTGCCATTAAGCCCGCTGGTTTACAGCGCACTGTTCTCCTGCTGGCCCTTACCAAACCGGCGCGCCTTTATGTCTCCCGGCCCATCCTAGAGGAATATTGTGAGGTGTTCGCTCGGCCGGAACTGCGGATTCGCAAGGGTCCTCGGCAGCAATTGCTGCAGCTTATCAAGAACCGCAGCCATCTGGTGGCTCCGACTAGGCGTCTTGAGGTCGCAACCGACCCCGACGACAATATATTCCTGGAATGTGCCGACGCTGCCCGTGCGGACTACCTGGTGACGGGCAATCAGAAGCATTTCCCGAGATTCTGGAAGAAAACCAAAATCATAACGCCACGGGAGTTCATTGGTCTTACGGCTCCGCATTTAATAGAGTAGCGAAGTTCGTGAAGCGCGCCTGGCTATTCGCCGTCCCTACTCCTGGAAACTTTTTCTCCTCCGCTGTGGTCTAATTACAGAAGGGATTCTGTGCCAAGCGGTGCATCCATGTGCTTAAGGTTCCTACTTACATTCGTTGTTGTTGTTTCTCTGGCAAGTGGGGCTTTCGCTGCCACCCCAGGCACGGACTTGCCCGCGCCGCCGATCCTGCCGAAGGAGTTTGCCGGATGGCATATCCAAGGCGCGCCTCAGGCGAGCAAAGATGCCGCCGCAGCGGATCCAACCAACGGGGCCCTGCTCAAGGAATACGGCTTTACGGATGTCGAGGCCGCTACCTACAAGAGTGACGATGGCCGCACGCTGAAAATCCGCGCCGCGCGGTTCGCCGACGCCAGCGGCGCTTTTGGAGCATACAGCTTTTACCTGCAGCCGGAGATGGCGCGGGAAGAGATCGGCGACCAGGGCGCATCGCTGAATCAGCGGGTTTTGTTTTACCGCGGCCATATCCTGGTGGATGCAGTATTCAGCCAACTGTCGGTGATGTCGGCGGCGGGATTGCGTGAGCTGGCCGGCGAGCTTCCTCGCCCCGGCGGAAATGCGGGCACCCTGCCTCCTATTCTTGCTTTCATGCCGCACCACGGCTATGCGGCGAACACCGAGAAATACGCGGAGGGACCGCTGGCGCTAGGCGCGATCGATTCTCCTCTGCCGGCGGAACTGGTCGATTTCGGCGCCAGCGCCGAAGTGGCGCTCGGGCGGTACTCCACTCCAAGCGGAGAAGCCACGCTGATGCTGATCTATTATCCGACACCGAAGTCGGCAGCCGAACATTTGCGCCGCATCGACGCCGCGCATCATGCGGCGCAACCTCAAAGTGGGGTTGCGTCCGTCGAAAACGTCGGCCCATTTTTTGATAAGCGCACTGGACCAATCGTCGCCATTACAGCCGGTTCGCTTTCCGAGAGCGACGCCCAAACGCTTCTGGGTGCAGTGAACTGGGACCCCAGCATCACCTGGAACGAGAATACGTATTTCGATAAGAAAAATAACATTGCCAACTTGCTGGTCAACATCATCATCTTGTGCATCATCATCGGTGCAATATCTCTGGCGGCGGGAATCGCATTTGGTGGCGCTCGCGTTCTCTTGCGGCGGTATTTCCCCGGTCCGGTTTTCGGCCACGCCGACCAAACCGAGTTCATTTCTCTTCACTTGGACGAGAGCGCGGAGGGTCCTGCCGACCGTCTGCCGGGTACCGCAGAGACCTCAAAAGGCTCCTAAGTGCTTTAGGGGTACTGGTTTACGGTCGCTTCGCGGGCTTTTCGTCTCAAATTGGAACAATTGGCATGCATGTTGATTGATTCTGTAAGTTATTGAAACCAAAGACATTTATTTACCAAAAATTGCTTGACACTCCCCTTTTTCGGCTCATAAGATTTTGTGCAGAAAGTTTTGACGGAATTTAAGCCTCCGTTGGAACTATTCTCCCTTGAAAAAGAAAAGGTCGCCCTGTTGCCGGGTGGCCTTTTCGTTTTTGCGGCTGGATCGATCCGCACGAGTTAAAGATTCGGAGCAAGTCGAGAAGGACAGAAGACTTCAACGGAACTCTTGGCCGGGACTTGCGTATCATCCTGCGTATCATCCGTTGATTGCAATGTCGTAGCTCACGAACGGGCAGAGGAGAAACTATGTACTGCGATGGATGCGGCGCTGCGGTGCAACCGGGTCAGGCATTCTGCAGCCGGTGCGGCAAGCAAGTTGTCGGACCAGTGACTGCGATGCAGATGAGCCCCGGGCGCGTGCAGGGGCACGTTCATCTGCTGGGGATCGTTTGGCTGGCGATCTCGGCGTTTAATACGATTGGGGGCGTCGTCCTCTATATTCTTGCCAACACATTGTTTGCTCATCTGCATGAGTTCGGCGCGCCGGAAGCGCCCACCGCGTTTCTGCGCCCGCTGTTGAGTGTGATCGGTATTTTCATCCTGGCCAAGGCGGCTTGCGGATTCATTGCTGGATGGGGCTTATTGCAGCGCGAGCCCTGGGCTCGCATCATCGCTCTGGTTCTGGGTTTCATCTCATTGTTTAATATTCCGTTCGGTACGGCCGTTGGCGTTTACACCCTGTGGGTCTTGTTGCCCGCCCAATCGCAAGAAGAATATGACGCCATGGTCGCTGCTCGCGCCGCATAGTTGAGCGGATACCAAAGCGATTTTCTTCGTAAAAGAGAGAGCCTGACGCGATCATCCGCGGTAGCTGCCACTGCGATTTGATAAACTGGAACGGTCAAACCAAGATGCCGACGTAGCTCAGTTGGTAGAGCAGCCGATTCGTAA
>Ga0182015_10000968_pt1 | contig 39640 bp, 27 predicted proteins | sample 712P3MmetaG_FD_120478 | JGI IMG/M metagenome (GOLD analysis project Ga0182015, IMG submission 120478) | Permafrost microbial communities from Stordalen Mire, Sweden - 712P3M metaG | ecosystem: Environmental > Terrestrial > Soil > Wetlands > Permafrost | place: Sweden: Stordalen | collected...
GCCCATCCCACCTGCTCCGGTGAAGGCCTCAGGCATGCTGACAAGCTGCCTGCCCGTAGATATGATTTTGGTGCTCAGATCATCCGAAGAGGTTGAAATGCACTTAACACCCCGAGAACAGGAAAAATTAATGATTGTGGTTGCCGCGGACCTGGCGCGGAGGCGGCAAGCGCGCGGCTTGAAGTTGAATTATGTGGAGGCGATGGCCATTTTGTCGGCGGAGATGATGGAAGCGGCGCGTGACGGAAACAGCGTAGCGGAAATCATGAGCTTTGGCGCCAAGATTCTGTTGCGGGAGCAGGTGATGGAAGGCGTACCGGAAATGATTCATGAAGTGCAGGTGGAAGCAACATTTCCGGACGGTACCAAGCTGGTGACGATTCACGACCCGATTCGATGAAGCACCCTGTAGTGGCCAGTCTGTGAACCGGCCGGCCAAAAGAACTTGATTCTACAACGCGCGCGTCCCTTTGGATTGCGGATGCTGTGGAGCGTGCGAGAAGGAAGCAGGTTACGTGAAGCCGGGCGAATACTTTTTGGATGAAGCGGCTGGCGCCGTAACAGCAAATGCGGGACGACGGATCGCGCGCGTCGTCGTGCGAAACACCGGCGACCGGCCGGTGCAGGTCGGAAGTCACTACCACTTTTTTGAGGTGAATCGCGCGCTGGGTTTCGACCGCGGAGCGGCTTACGGCATGCGGCTGAATATTGCGGCCGGGACAGCGGTGCGATTTGAGCCTGGAGAGGAAAAAGTGGTGGAGCTGACGGAATTTGGCGGCGCGAAAGTGATTTACGGGTGCAACGGAATGGTGCAAGGCGCGCTTAATGAACCGGGAGGGAAAGAACGAGCGATAAAACGCGCCCAAGACGCTGGATTTGTGTTTGACGAGGCGGGAGGAAAGCATTGAGTTTGCAAATTCCTCGACGAATGTATGCCGATCTTTACGGTCCGACTACCGGAGACCGTATTCGCTTGGCGGATACGGAGTTGGTGATTGAGGTCGAGAAAGATTTCACACACTACGGTGATGAGATTACTTTTGGCGGCGGGAAGGTCATCCGCGACGGAATGGGCCAGAGCAGCGGCGTGTTGCGAGAAGGCAAGAACGGGGCGCTGGATCTAGTGATTACGAACGCAGTGATTCTCGATCACTGGGGAATCGTCAAAGGCGACATCGGAATCAAAAATGGCCGGATCGTAAAAGTGGGCAAGGCCGGAAATCCTGACACGATGGACGGCGTCGACCCGGAGTTGATCGTCGGCGCGGGCACGGAAGTGATCGCGGGAGAAAACCTGCTCGTTACCGCGGGCGGTGTGGACAGCCACATTCATTTTATTTCGCCGCAGCAGATCTTCGAAGCGCTCTCGAATGGAATCACCACGATGATCGGGGGAGGAACGGGACCGGCTACGGGAACTGCGGCGACCACTTGCACGCCGGGAGCATGGAATCTGGCGCGCATGTTGCAAGCCGCCGAAGCGTGGCCGATGAATTTCGGTTTTCTAGGCAAAGGAAACTCGGCGATCGGCGCGCCACTGGCCGAGCAGATTGAAGCGGGCGCGTGCGGGCTGAAATTGCACGAAGATTGGGGAACGACCCCAGCAGCGATCGATGCGTGCCTGAAAACCGCGGACCAGTTTGACGTGCAGGTCGCGATTCACACGGACACGATCAACGAAGCGGGATTTCTGGAAGCGACCGTCGCTGCGATCGCTGGGCGAACGATTCATACCTATCACACCGAAGGCGCGGGCGGTGGACACGCGCCGGATATTATTGCAATCGCCTCGCACCCAAATATTTTGCCGTCGTCAACCAATCCGACGCGGCCCTACACAGTGAACACCATCGCGGAACATCTGGACATGCTGATGGTGTGCCATCACTTGAATCCACAGGTGCCGGAAGATGTCGCATTTGCCGAGAGCCGCATCCGGCCGGAGACTATTGCTGCGGAGGATATTTTGCACGACATGGGCGTACTGAGCATGTTGTCGAGCGATTCGCAGGCCATGGGGCGAGTCGGCGAGGTGGTGACGCGCACGTGGCAGACGGCGCACAAAATGAAAGTACAGCGCGGGGCGCTCACAGCTGATTCCGTGCGGAACGACAACGCGCGAGCAAAACGATATGTGGCCAAGTACACGATCAATCCGGCGGTCACGAATGGAATGGCGGCGGAAATCGGTTCGATCGAGCCGGGGAAGTTGGCGGATCTGGTGTTGTGGAAGCCGGCGTTCTTTGGCGTGAAGCCGGAAATGATCGTGAAAGGGGGTTTCATTGCGTGGAGCGTGATGGGTGATGCGAATGCTTCGATTCCGACGCCGCAACCGGTTATGTACCGGCCGATGTTTGGAAGTTTTGGCGCGGCAACGGCGGCGACTAGCATCACATTCTTATCGCAAGCGGCGCTTTCTGCGGGATTACCTCAACAACTCGGCCTGAAAAAGATGATTGCGCCGGTGCGGAATTGCCGGCAGATCGGCAAGAAAGATATGGTGCACAACGATTTGACGCCGAAGATCGAAGTGGATCCCGAAACGTACGAGGTGCGAGTTGACGGAGAGCTGATCGGCTGCGAGCCGGCCAAGACGCTGCCGCTGACGCAGCGATATTTTCTGTTCTGAGTTGCTCGCAACGCGGACACGCCAAGATTCGTTGACGGTGCGTGCGGGGAGTGTATACGATGGCTGTCGTTGGTACTGAGGGAGAACGATGGCCAAGAAAAGCAAGTTGACGCAGGTCGCGGTAAGAATTGGAACGGCGGTCGGCAAAGCCGATCGGACGGCGCACAAATTCGCTAAGGCCGGATCGCTGGCAAAGAAAGAATTGGACGACATCGCGAAACAGGTGGACGCGCTGAAGCGCCAGTTGCAAAAGACGACGAAGCGCCTTCGAAGCGCCCTGCGGTAATGCCAGGGCGACGAGCCGCCATTTCGGCAGGAGCTCTTCTGCTCCTGCTGTTCCTGTCTTCCAGCACCCTCGCGCAGTGGAACGCGCTGAATTCCGTCAAAAGCGTGAAGCAGCAGACCGACGGCGTCGTGTTGACGATGCAAAGCGGAACGCTACGGCTGTTGGTGTGCTCCGACTCGATCGTGCGCGTGACGTACTCGCCAGGCACCAGCAGCATTCCGGACACTCCTCAATATGCAGTGACGAAAACTAGCTGGCCCGCTGCGCCGTGGACGATTCAATCCAGCGACACCGACGTGAAAGTGGCGACGGCGCTGATGAAGATCACGATTATAAAGAAGGACGGTGCCATTTTATTTGCGGATGCCGGCGGCAAAAAGCTTTTTCAGGACTATGACCGGACGTTGACGCCGGTCGAAGTAAACGGCGAGAAGACCTACCACGCGGAAATGTTCTCCAACCTGTGGGATTCGACCGAAGCCTTTTACGGATTGGGGCAACACCAGGCGGGCGTGTGGAATTATCACGGCGAGTCGGTCGAGCTTTCGCAGGCGAACACCAATATCTCGGTTCCGATGTTCTTATCGAGCAACGGCTACGGGATCTTCTGGAATAACGCGTCGCGAAGCCGGTTCAACAATCGCTTTCCGCACGAACTTTATCTCAGCTCCGAAGTGGCCGACACGGTCGACTATTACTTTCTGTATGGTCCGGACTTCGACAAGATCATCGCGTCTTATCGCGAAATGACGGGCGCGGCGCCGATGTTCGGCAAATGGGCTTATGGATTCTGGCAGTGCAAAAACAAATATGAATCGCAGGCGGAGATTCTGGGAGTCGCGCACAAGTACCGCGAGTTGCATATTCCGGTGGACAACATCGTGCAGGATTGGTTCTGGTGGAACACGATGGGCGAGCCGGTGTTCAACAAGAATTATCCCGATCCGAAGGGGATGATTGAGGATCTGCACGAAAATCATTTTCACGTGATGTTTTCTTTCTGGCCCTATTTCCGCCCGGGTTCTCCGGTTTATGACGAAATGGACAAGCGCGGATATTTCGTCGATAAAACGAAAGTGAGTGGATTTCATCCGGAGGGACAAGCGCTTTACGACGCGTTTAATCCCGCGGCTCGCGACTACTACTGGCATTTGATCGACAAGGCCCTGTTCAAGATTGGCGCGGATGCGTGGTGGCTGGACACCGACGAGCCGGAAACCGAAGGGCGCGAAACAAACATTCTTGTGAACAATAAGATTGCGCTTGGCAGCGGAGCGCGCTATGCGAATCTCTATCCCTTGATGACCACCGGTGCGGTCTATGAAGGGCAGCGCAAAGCGTCGAACGAGAAGCGAGTTTTTATTTTGTCGCGATCGGCTTTTGCGGGCGCGCAGCGGAATTCGATCGCGGCATGGTCGGGCGACGTGGAATCGAACTGGCTGAGTTTTGCGCGGCAGATTCCGGCTGGTTTGAACTTTGAGCTTTCCGGAATTCCTTATTGGACGACGGACATCGGCGGATTCATCATCGGAAATCCGGATGATCCAGCGTACCGCGAATTGTTCGTGCGGTGGTTCGAGTATGGCACGTTTTGTCCGATTTTTCGTCTTCACGGGACGCGAACGACGAATCAGAACGAATTGTGGTCTTACGGCCCGGAGGCACAGAAGATTCTTACGAACTACGATCGCTTGCGCTACCGGTTGATGCCCTATATTTATTCGCTGGCATGGAAAACGACCAGCGAGGCATACACGCCGATGCGGCCGTTGGCGATGGATTTTCGCACCGACACGCGGGCGCTGAATATTGGCGATCAATTTATGTTTGGCCCAGCTCTTTTGGTGAATCCGGTGACGGAACCAAGCGCTACATCGCGGCGCGTTTACTTGCCGAAATCGAAATGGTACGACTTCTGGACCGGACGGAGCGTCGATGGTGGAAGCACGATCGAGTCGTCGGCCGCGCTCGATCGTATTCCACTTTACGTTCGGCCGGGATCGATTCTGCCGATGGGGCCGGATGTGGAGTATGCGGCGGAGAAGCCAGCCGATCCGATTGAGCTGAGGGTATACGCGGGCGCGAGCGGCAGTTTCACGCTTTACGAAGATGAAAACGACAATTACAACTACGAGAAGGGCGCACGCGCGACGATTCGAATTGATTGGGATGACGCCACTCGAAAGCTGACGATCGGGGCGCGGCAAGGAACATTTCCCGGGATGCTCGAGACTCGCACGTTCCGGATTGTGATGGTCGGCGACAACCGAGGAATCGGGATCGAACCGACGGCTCAGGCGGATAAAGCCATGGGTTATTCGGGCAAAGCGATCGACGTGTCCTTCTAGCTTTTGACAATTGCGGGAGACCCGTTCAAGAGAACGGTACTTTACTTTGCTCCAGAGCGCACCTGCCGCAGCAAACGCGACTTCCTCAAACCGTGGATTCCCTTGCGGCAAAGACAACATTGAGAGCATGCGCGAGAGTTACACACAACTGAGTGTTTCTGACGTATACGCCGTTTGTATATAATCCGGTCACAGATTAAGGCAGGGCGGAAGAGGTCCTTATGAATTTCGAACTCAGCCCGAGAGCAAGGGAGCTGCGAGAACGGTTGAACGTCTTCATGGATGCCCACGTGTATCCGAATGAAAATAGGTTTCACGAGGAAGTGGCGCGCGAACGATGGAAACCTACTCAGGTCGTTGAAGAGTTGAAAGCAAAAGCACGCGGCGCGGGATTGTGGAATTTGTTTTTGCCGCAGGATCAGAATGGCGCGGGCCTTAGCAATCTGGAATACGCGCCTCTTTGCGAAATTATGGGGCGCAGCCATATGGCACCGGAAGTGTTCAACTGCTCGGCGCCTGATACCGGGAACATGGAGGTGTTGGCGCGCTGCGGAACGCCGGAACAAAAGGAAAAGTGGCTGAAGCCGCTGCTGGCCGGAGAAATTCGCTCCTGCTTTGCGATGACCGAGCCGGACGTGGCGTCCTCGGACGCTACCAACATCGGCGCCAGCATCGTGCGCGATGGCGACCAGTATGTGATCAACGGACGAAAGTGGTGGTCGTCGGGAGCGGGCGATCCGCGGTGCAAGATCGCAATTTTCATGGGCAAGACCGATCCATCGGCTGCAACCCACAAACAGCAGTCGATGATTCTGATACCGCTGGATTCGCCGGGCGTAAAGATCGTGCGAATGCTGACGGTGTTTGGTTACGATCATGCGCCGCATGGACACGGCGACATTCGCTTCGATGGTGTGCGCGTTCCGGCGGCGAATATTCTGCTGGGCGAGGGGCGCGGATTTGAGATCGCGCAGGGGCGTTTAGGGCCCGGGCGAATTCATCATTGCTTGCGATGCATAGGCGTCGCCGAGCGTGCGCTGGAGACGATGTGCAAACGCGTGCAGTCGCGAGTGGCTTTCGGGAAGATGCTGGCCGAGCAGGGCACAATTCGCGCGGACATCGCGGCTTCGCGTATGGAGATTGAACAAGCGCGTTTGCTGACGCTGAAGGCGGCGTACATGATGGACACGGTTGGGAACAAGGCGGCGCGCTCGGAAATTGCAATGATCAAAGTTGTAGCTCCTAGCGTGGCGTTGCGAGTGCTTGACCGGGCGATTCAGGCGCACGGCGGAGCGGGAGTTTCGCAGGATACGTTCTTGGCGAGTGCGTGGGCGATGACTCGGGCGCTGCGGCTGGCCGATGGGCCGGATGAAGTGCATGTGGAATCGATTGCGAAGTGGGAGCTGTCAAAGAGTAAGAAGTCGGCCGCGGCACCGGTTTGATCGATCGAGCCGCCGGCAATTTGTGCAACCGCCACTGGGAGCGATGAATGCCACCACGGATCATTGAAAATCCACGGGCGCTTGCGGAATTTGTTGGCCGGGAGATTGGCGTCTCGGAGTGGTTGCAGATTTCGCAGGAGCGGATCGCGTCGTTCGCGGAAGCCACGGAAGACCGGCAGTGGATCCATCTCGATGCTGAGCGAGCTCGCACAGAATCTCCTTTTGGCGCTCCGATCGCTCACGGATTTCTGACGCTGTCTTTGGTCAGCTATTTTGTTCACGATGTCATCAAGATTGCCGGCGGCGTGCGGCTGGCAGTGAACTATGGATTGAACCGCGTGCGTTTTCCGGCGCCGGTGAAAGTGAATTCGCGGATTCGCGCGAGCGTGGCGCTACAGGCGCTGAAAGAGATGAGCGACTCGGTTGAGGCCGTCTATTCCGTGACGGTTTCGTGCGAAGGATCGGGGAAACCCAGCTGCGTTGCGGAATGCATCGTCCGGTATTACTGACGGCGCTGCCGATCAGATTTGCCCGGTTTGGGCGGCGCGCAGGGAGGCGCGGAGCAGCGCGATTATTCTTTCGGGTAGGGTAGCGAAGCGCGGGTCCTTGGTCAGGCCCTGGTGGTAGCGATAGAAAATTTGTTGGACGATTACCGCAAGTTTGAAGCGGGCGAACACGAGATAAAAGGCGATTTGCGAAATGTCGCAGGCGGTTTTTTTCGCGTAGTGGTGAACGATTTCCGTTCTGGTGAGACTGCCGGGGCGCGTGGTTACGTCGGACAGATTTCGTTTCAGATCGTCAGGATCTGAGCGGTCAGCCCAATAGGCAAGCGTTGTGCCCAAGTCGGCGAGGGAGTCGCCGATGGTACACATCTCCCAATCGAGGACGCCGATGATTTTGGTGACGTCGGTTGCGTCGAGCACGACGTTGTCGAATTTATAGTCGTTGTGAATGAGAGAGACGGAATGGGTGACGGGCAGATGTTCCTGCATCCAACGCGAGATTTTTTCTACTTCGAGGTAATCGTGCGTTTTTGAGCCGTGATAGCGCTCAATCCAGCCGCGGACCTGGCGCTCCAGAAACCCTTCCGGGTGGCCTAGATCGGCCAAGCCGATGGATGCGTAGTCAATACGGTGCAGGCGCACTAGATTGTCGACGAGAGACTCGCTAAGGCGGCGTGCCTTTTCCGGCGACAAATCTAAACCAACCGGCAGATTTTTCCGAAAGATGACACCGTGAATCGGTTTCATGACGTAAAACGGTGCTCCAAGAATCGATTGGTCATCGCAATAGAAAAGCACTTCGGGGGCTGGTTCGTATACGGGGTGAAGTTTAGACAGCACACGAAATTCGCGACTCATGTCGTGAGCTGTCTTCACTTTGCTTCCGAAAGGCGGCCGGCGGAGGACTAATTCCCTTTCACCGAGTTCCAAGAAGTAGGTCAGGTTGGAATGGCCGCTGGGGAATTGGCGAATGTGAAGCGTGCCCGCCTCGTTGGGAAAGTGAAATCGCAGATAGGGTTCGAGCTTGGAGAGATCGAGCTCTTCGCCGGGTCGAATAGCGGAGGGATGGTCTACTTCGCTCACTAGCTAGAGCTTATACTGCAAATTGCGGTGCATGACGCAGGCATGGCAATTGCGGGCAATGACGACTATGCTGGCGCGCCGCCCTCTTTGCCGAAATCAGCGAAGGTCCTTCCCTGCTCGGCGAGACTCTTCAGCAGCGGAGCTGGCTGCCAGATTTCGCCGTGCTGACGATGGAATTCGGAAATGCGCTCGTAGACTTCTTTTAGACCGACAGTGTCGGCGTACCACATCGGGCCGCCGCGATAGGCTGGAAAGCCGTAGCCGTTGAGATAAATGATGTCGACGTCCGAGGCGCGGAGAGCGTGGCCTTCTTCCAGAATGCGCGCGCCTTCGTTGACCAGGGCGTAGAGACAGCGGTCCGTAATTTCCTCGGAAGAAATCTCGCGTTGCGCGACGCCGGCTTCGGCTACCCATTTTCGGACGTGCTCTTCGACGACGGGATCCAGATTCGCGCGTCGCTGGTCATCGTATTTGTACCAGCCCGCGCCGGTTTTCTGGCCGTAGCGGCCAAGTTCGCAGAGACGGTCTTCGGCAAACGGCCGGCGGATGCCAGGCTTTTCCAAGTGGCGGTATTCCTTGCGGATCCGCCAGCCTACATCGAGGCCTGCGAGGTCGCCAGTAGCGAGGGGTCCCATGGCCATTCCAAAATCAGTGAGAGCTTTGTCGACCCCTTCTACGCTCGCGCCTTCTTCGACTAGAAATTGCGCTTCGCGGCGGTAAGGCCCAAACATGCGATTGCCGACGAAGCCTCTACAGTTGCCGACTAGGACGCCGACTTTGCCGAGGGCTTTCGACAATTGCATACAGGTCGCGATGACTTCTTTTGAAGTGGCTTTCCCTCGAACGATCTCCAGCAATCGCATCACATTTGCGGGACTGAAGAAGTGCGTGCCGATGACAAACTCTGGCCGCGATGTGGACGCCGCGATTTCGTCGATGCTCAGCGTGGACGTATTGCTAGCCAGGATTGCTCCCGGCTTGCAAACGCGATCCAGTTCCTTGAAGACTTCCTTTTTCAGGGCCATGCCTTCGAAGACGGCTTCAATGACCAGATCCACGTTTGAGAAATCGTCGTAAGCGAGCGTGGGCGTGATGCGTTTGAGGCGTTCGTCGGCAACTTCCTGCGAAAAGCGGTCCTTCTTCACGGAATTCGCGTAGTTGAGCTGGATGGTGGCGAGTCCGCGAGCCAGCGCGGCTTGGTCCGCCTCTTTTAGGAGAACGGGAATACCTGCGTTAGCCAACACCATCGCAATGCCGCCGCCCATCGTGCCTGCGCCCACGACGGCGGCAGACTTTATCGGGATGACCGCAGTTTCTTTCGGGACGTCGGGTATCTTGCCGACTTCGCGCTCGCTGAAGAAAACGTGAATCAGAGCTTTCGATTGCGCGGAGAAGAGGCAGTCGATGAACAGTTTCTGCTCGACCCTGCAGCCTTCGCCGAAAGGCAGCTTCGTGGCGGCGTCCACGGCGTCGATGGCGGCGAGTGGAGCGAGGAGGCCTCGGTGTTTTCTAGCGGCGTTTTCGCGTGCGGACGAAAATATTGCCGTGTTGTCCGTGGCGTTGCCGAGTTTCTCGTCGCGATCTCGCGTTCTAGGAGCAGGCTTGTCCGCGACCTCGCGGGCAAACGCGATGGCGCCTGCGAGAAGATCGCCATCGATGATGCGGTCGATGATACCGGCTTTGAGCGCATCGCCGGCTTTGACCGGATTGCCACTGACACACATTTCGACGGCCTTGGCGACTCCGGCCAGGCGTGGAAGGCGCTGCGTTCCCCCCGCGCCGGGAATCAATCCAAGTTTTACTTCCGGCTGGCCGACTTGCGCGCTGGAAACGGCAACGCGATAGTGGCCAGCCATAGCCAGTTCGAGGCCGCCGCCGAACGCGGTGCCGTGAATGGTGACGACAACCGGCTTGCTGCTGTCTTCGATTTTCAAGAGCAGCGGAAGGAGGCCGGCGCCGCGCGGCTTTCCCGAGGTCATCTTGCCGAATTCCTTGATGTCGGCGCCGGCGACGAAAGTGCGCCCACCGCCAACGAGGACTGCGGCTTTCACGTTGTCGTCTTGCGCGATATGGTCGAGAGCTTCTGAAATACCTTCCGGCACGCCGGGACTTAAGGCGTTTACCGGAGGATTGTTGACGGTGATGACGGCGATGCCATCATTTTTCGTAAGTTGAACCAAGTCGGTCATAGGAGGTCTCTCTATTATAAGGTTGGGGCGAACACGTTATGCGTTTTGCATCGAGGCGCTGGCGGAGTCGATCACCATGGAAGCGATGCGCTCGCGATGAAAGGTGGAGTCGCCGAATGCGGTTTCCGATGCTTTTGCTCGACGATAGTACAAGTGAAGATCATTTTCCCACGTGAAGCCCATGCCGCCGTGAATCTGGATGCCGCGATTGCCGACCGTGCGGGCGGCGTCGCTGGCGTACATTTTTGCGATAGAAACGGCGGTGGCGGCGTCTGGAGTATTTTCTTCGAGCGCCCATCCGGCATAGTAGACGGCGGACCGCGAACTTTCGGTTTCCAGATACATGTCGGCACACTGATGCTGGACCGCTTGAAACATTCCGATGGGTTTGCCGAATTGCTTACGAGTTTTGGCGTACTCCACGGTGATTTCGAGGGTTCGCTGCATTCCGCCGACCAGTTCGGCGGCCAGCGCGGTGGTGGCAATGTCGAAGGGGCGGGTCGGATCAGCATCGGCACCGATCTCTTGCGCGGGCGTGTTCGAAAACTCGACGACGTACAGCTTTCGCGTCAGGTCCATTCCAGACATTGCCGAAATCTTCAGGCCTGAGGCTCGGGCGTCCACCACGAAAGCGCCGTTGCGCGCCACCACCACGATGAAGTCAGCTACGCCCGCATCCGAGACGAAGAATTTCGCACCGCTGAGTCTCCCGTTCGTCGCATTCAATTGTATTTGTGCGGGATTCCAGCTGGCGCCGGCTTCCAAAATCGCCACCGTAGCGCGTGCCTCACCTCGACAAATGGGCGCGAGATATTGTTTCTTCTGCGCAGGCGTGCCCAGAGCTTCCAAAACGGATCCGGCCAGAACAACGGTGGAGAAAAACGGGCCGGGCAACAGTGCGCGGCCGGCCTCCTCCATCAACAGCATCAGCTCCACTTTGCCAAGGCCTACGCCGCCGTACGCTTCCGGAAAAATAATGCCGGTGTAACCCTGGTCGGTGAGCTTCGACCAGAGCGTTGCATCGTAAGCGGTCTCAGTTTCCATCAGGCGCCGCATTTCCTTGCTCGGGCACTCGCCCGCGAAAAACTTCCGCGCGCTGTCCTTCAGGAACTCCTGGCTCTCGCTTAAACCAAATTGCATGGCGTGATCCCCTTAATAACTTCTTGGAAGGCCCAGGACGAAGTGGCCGATGATGTTTCGTTGGACCTCGGAGGTGCCCGCTTCGATGGTATTTCCGCGCGTGCGCAGATAAGCGTAGGACCAAGTTCCTTTGTCGACCGCGCGCGGATCATCGCCCAGAAGCTGCCCGTACGAGCCCAATAGTTCCTGGGCAACTTGCTGGAGGCGTTGGTTGAGCTCGCTCCAGAAAATTTTCTGAATCGAGCCTTCTGGACCCGGCACACCCGTCGCGGTGATGCGGCTGAATGCGCGCATCTGGTTGAAGCGCATGATTTCGATTTCCGCGCTGCACTGAGCCAGCTTCTGCCGAATCAGCGGGTCCTCGGCCGCGGGCTTGCCGTTGCGCTGAATGGTTCGCGCCAGCTCGATCAGGCGCGTGATGTAGCGCTTGAATGTGAGGTGCAGGCGCGCACCGTAAGAACCGCGTTCGTACATAAGCGTGCTCATCGCGACGTTCCAGCCGTCGTTTAATTTGCCGAGAACGTTTTCGACGGGCACTTGAACGTCGCGAAAAAACAGCTCGTTGAATTCCGATTCTCCGGTCATCTGACGGAGCGGCCGCACTTCCACGCCGGGTGATTTCATGTCGACTAAAAGGACGGTCAGACCCTTGTGTTTTGCAGCGCTCGTATCGGTTCGAACCACGAGCTCACACCAGTCGCCGACCCAGCCATAGCTCGTCCACACTTTTTGGCCGTTCACGATGTAGTGATCGCCATCGAGTCGCGCTTCCATCTGCAAGCCGGCAAGGTCGGACCCCGCATTCGGCTCCGAAAATCCCTGGCACCAGATTTCTTCCGCGCTAAGAATTTTCGGAATGAAGCGCTTCTTTTGCGCTTCGGTTCCACACGCGATGATCGTTGGTCCGATAAGACCCAGGCCGAGCGAGTTCGCCATCGGCGGCGCGTCGACCCGCGCCATCTCTTCCCAGAAAAGGGCCTGCTGCATCAGCGTGGCGCTGCGCCCTCCGTATTCTTTGGGCCAGGAGACCGCTGCCCAGCGGCCGTCGTGCAGCTTGCGCGTCCAGGCGCGCAGGTAGGCATACGATTCCTCCATGGGCTTTTCGCGCCATGCAGCCCAATCGTTCGGGACATTCGACGCGAGCCACGAACGAAGCTCGTCTCGAAATGCCGACTCTTCAACAGTCAAATTCAAATCCATGAACAAGACTCCTCAATTTGCGAAGAACCCAGCGGAGAGAGCGCCATGTCACCGTGCATCCCGCCTGGTCAGGCGGATTGCCCACCATCGACCACCAGCGTGTGTCCCGTCACAAAATCCGATGCCGCGGACGCGAGAAAAATCGCAGCTCCCTTCAGGTCGTTGGGCCCGCCAAATCGCCCCAAGGGTATGCCCGACAACAAAGCTTCCTTGTTTCTTTCGATCACTCTTTCAGACATGTCGGTCGGAAACCATCCGGGAGCAATCGCATTCACCTGGATGTTGTGCGTACCCCACTTGCACGCCAGATCTTTCGTGAAAATAATGATCCCGCCTTTACTGGCGCTATAACCGATGGCGGGCAATTTCGGAGACGATCCCCGCAGACCCGCGACCGAAGCAATGTTGATAATCTTGCCGCCGTGCTGCTCAATCATCACCTTCCCCACAGCCTGCGAAAAAAGGAACGTTCCGGTCAGGTTCGTTTCGATGACTCTGTTCCATTGCTCCAGCGTCATCGACTCGACAGGCGCGCCCCAGGAAGTTCCCGCGTTGTTGATTAGAATGTCGATGCGCCCAAATTCGTTCGCTGCAGCAGTAACAACGTCCCGAATGCTTGCAGGTTCTTTCACATCGCAGCTGAGTGCAAGAACCTTCCCGCCGAAACGCCGTAATTCCTCGGCCGTTTCCAGGCACCGATCTTTCTTGCGCGCGCAAAGAACTAGGTTCGCGCCCATTTCCGCCAGACCTTCGGCCATCTGGCGACCCAAACCGGCAGATCCTCCGGTAACAATGGCGACGCGGCCGGTAAGGTTGAAAAGTTGTTTGGCTTCCATGCTCCTCAATCGAAACGAAGACTCTCAAGGCCCGGATTTTGCACCAACATTTGTCTATATCATATGTTAGTTACTACCTCTATTTTCACAAAACACACTGGATAAAACCGCCGCGGGCAAACACCCACCGCCGACAAGAACGCGCCAGAATTTCGGCCGCACTATTAGCTCATGTGATGTCAGAAAGACAGGCGCAGGCCAAGCTGGATCTCGCGAGCAGGAAAAGCTGCCGTGAAACCAAGCGGCTGGCTCGGCGAAACATCCGCCGTGCCGTGCACCGTAAAGGGCGGAGCGAACGCTGCCCCTACCACGTTATTAACGCTGGAATAATTCGTATGATTGGCAAGATTGAAGCCCTCTGCCGTAAACATCAGCGAGGCTTTCTCGCCCATCTTGAAAGCACGGCTCAAACGCATGTCGAAATCAGTGAAGCTCGGACCGATTCCCGTATTGCGTCCCGCTCCGGGCGGACGATCGTTCGTGAAGTGACCGTCACTATTAATGTCCGCTCCGGCAAGCAAGTTGAAGGGGTGGCCGCTGTTGTAGCTGAAGACCGGAGACAGTTCAAATCCCCCGAAGATCTTCGACCTCTCGAGCGGACTTGCAAAAACGCCCGCGATAATTACCTTGTGCCGCTGGTCGAAGTCGGAAAGCGACTTCTCGCACTTCAGGCACGTGGCGTCGAACGGAGAGTAATCGCTGTTGAAGTCCGTCGATTCATCGATGGCTTTGCTGTACGTGTAGTTCGCCAGCACCGTGAAATGATTCGAAAACCGTTTCTTGGCTTCGAGAATTCCGCCGTTGTAAACCGCCGAACCAACCGAACTGTACACATTGTTCTGAAGGATCGTCTGCGTCGGGTCCGCGAAACACAACGCCGGGTTCGCCACGCATGCGGGTGCGCCCCAGTCTTGAAACGTCAAGCCGTTGGAAGGCAGTCCGGTAGATCCGGTGTCGAACGGTGCGCCCGGCAACAAGTTAGTATCCAGCGCCACAGGCAAGTGCGTCGTGTGAACGTAAATATAGTTTGCCGAGACGGTCAGTCCGCCTCCGAGTTCCCGTTCGATGCCGAGCGAGGCCTGCTGCGAAGTGGGACTTTTGTATCCAGGCTGGCCGGAAAACAACACCGTCCCCGGTGGAAGAGCGCCCGTGTTAGAAACGTTCAGGCCAAATTGCGCCAGGTCCGCTGGAGAGATGCACGCAAACTGCCCCGGAGGGGGAGTTCCGCATGCAATCTTGCCTTCGCCAAAAAGCGTTTGGAAAATGACCGCGGAGTTTGCAATCGCGGGATCACCGGGAACGCCCGTGAGTTTCACCAGGGTGTTCGCGATCGTTCGTGTGTTATCGATATTTCCGAGCGTGCTGACAACTGCTGGAATCTGCGCGTAAATTTGCGAATAGAAAATCCCGTAACCCGCGCGAACGACGGTCTTATGATCGTTGAACGGATCCCACGCCAGTGAAACGCGAGGCCCGAAGTTTTTCTTCGGCGTGTTCAGGGGTCCGTACTGCGAATCCAATTCGTATCGCAAACCGTAGTTCAGCGTCAGGGTCGGCCGTATTTGCCAGGTATCCTGGATGTACACCGCGGTCAGTGGCCTGGTCTGCTGGTAGCTCGGATTGCCAAATCCCTGTTCGTAGAATCCAGGCGCGCCCAAACTCAGCGATTGCAGCGGCGTGATTGCGGCCGAATTCGCCGAGACGTTGCAAGCCAGGGGAACCTGTAAGCAAGGGCTCAAGACAATGCCGGGAAGTTCCAGAAATTCAAAGCGCCCAGCGAAGAACGTCTGCGAGGTGGTGTTGTTGCCGCGAACGAGTTCGCTGAATCCCATCTTGAGGGAATGATGCCCGCGAACCAGGCCGAGATTGTCCGCAAACTGGAAACGCCCCGCCCGGGTGTCGCTCGGAAGAAAAATCCCGCGCCCAAAGAACCCAAAGCCCTGCACGTCAAGTCCCGGACCTCCGGGATCATTACTACCGACGTTGAACTGATACATATTCCACTGCAGCAACGCTTCGTTCTGCGCGGTTGGGCTGAAGCTGTGATACCACGAGCCTTGGAGCGTGCTGTCCCAGGCCAATTCCGAAGTCCCTCGCGAAAAAGCCGTCAGCGCTTGCACGTCAGGATCTTTTTCCGTCAAGTGCGCCGCGCTGTAGCGCAGGAAAGCTTGATCGTGATCGCTGAATCGGTGATCGAGCCGCGCCGACCCTTGTTGCTGGCGGATCGGAAAAGGAAACAGCCCACCATTGGTTTCCGCCTGATTAATGATGAAAGGGTTCAAGGCCGCAGTAGCCGGATTGGTCTGGCAAGGAGATGCCGACGGCGTAATCGTCAAACAATGTGAGAGTACAAAAGCGCAGGTCGGCGCTGGCAGAAAGGTTGGTATGCCGCCAATAGGATTTTGCGCGTTCGACAAGCAAGGTACCATCGTGGTCGCCGGCTGGGCTGCGAGTCCGGCAAAAATCGGCAGCTGGCTCGATGTCGCGTCGAAGACATTGCTGTTTGTCAGCAGCGGCACCGAATCTTGGGCGTCCGAACGTAAACCCTCGTAACCGACGAACAGAAAGGTCTTATCTTTCTTAATCGGCAGGCCGATGTTTCCCCCATATTGTTGCCGGCTCAGCGAGTTTTTCACCGGCGCTCCTTGGGCATCCAGTGAGAACGAATCGCCAGGCGCCAGCGCCGGACTGATCGCGAACGGATCGCGAGCGTCCATTGCGTCGTTCCGGAAAAATCCATAAACCGCGCCGTGTATCTCATTCGTCCCGGATTTCGAAACGATGTTGATCGACGCACCGCTTGCTCCGCCCAGCTCGGCGGTGTAGTTGCTCCGGTTCACTTGAAATTCCTGCACCGCATCCTGATTCAGGTTCAGCCGTACGCCTCCGGCGTCGTCGTTAAACTCGCCGCCGTCCACCGTAACGCTGTTACCGCGGCCATTGCTCCCGTAAAAAGACAAACCGCTCTGCGGTGTCTGCTTCACGCGAAAATCGGCGTTGTCCGCAATCGTGTTGGAGTTACTTACCCCGGGCAGCAGCAGCGTAAAGGTCAGATAATCCCGCCGGCTAATTGGCAAGTCCTCGATGTATTTTTGCGAGACCGTGTCCGCCTGACTTCCTCGCGTGGTCTCGACCGCCAACGGCTCCGCGGAAACCTCAACTTGGGCGCTGGCCCCCGCTAACGCCAGATGGAAATCCACGGTCGCTATGTCTCCGACTTGTAACAGCAACCCTTTCTGCACTTGCGTTTGCAAGCCGGCGTTTCGCGAGGTCAGATCGTAGGTTGACGGCGGGAGACTCGAAAACTGGAACTCGCCGCCCGCATCGGAAACCACGCTATAACGCGTTCCCTTACGCGTGTCGAGCGCTTCCACCGTGGCATTTGGTATTACCCGCCCCGTGGGATCAAAAACAGTACCCTGAATCTGACCCGATGCGCCCACACCCTGAGCTTTCGCTCCTGGGCTCAGCAACAGCGCAAAACACAGACTGGCAAGCAGGATCAATTTCATAAATCCTCCCGGTTTACCCGATACGGCCGGAGAACGCTCTCGTGCCAACCGTCAAGATTGCCCGTGCCGGATATTTTAAGGATTACGTCAAATTTTAGTTTGGGACCTTTAGTATCGCTGCCCGAAGAGAAATGCCGTCGGCTCAAGTCTGGGCCGAGCATCTCGTGGATATTCCAGCGACTCTTCAAAGTCACGATGCCCCACAGCCCCCGATGTGATCTGCAATTGTGATAGCAAGTATCACATTATAGAAACTAATGTCAACAAAAACTCCGATGCACGGTATCGGTTATTCTGATGTTCTCGGCCCCTCTGTCTCCCCGTATGCCTAGTTGATGGGACGCTTCGCGCACGGCGCTTTCGCTGCACTTTCGTTCGGCCGGCCGGGATGAAAGCCCTGAGTCTTTAGAGAGTCCGCACCCCACTACGGGGTCAGCACCACACGCCCCGCAATTTTTCCGGCGCGTATCTCCGCCAACACTTCGTTGACCTCCACCAACGGTCGTGCGGAAACCTGACAGCGCACTTTCCCCTGCGCCGCCATGCCCAGCAGCTTGCTCATGTCCTTCCGCGTCCCAACCGACGAAGCCTGGATCCGCACCTCTGTCGCAGCCATCATGATGGGCGGAAAACAGATCGATTCAGAAGGCAGCCCGACGACCAACAAAATGCCGCTCGGCCGGACGCACGGAAAGGCCGCATCGTAGGCTGCTTTCGCCGCGGAAGTCACCATCGCCACATGAACACCCCCCGCGCGCCGCAATTCTTTCACGACATTCACGGACGCAGAGTTCAGCGCGGTCGTCGCGCCCAACTTTCGAGCATGCTCAAGCTTGCCCTCGGAGACGTCAATCGCGGTCACGATGGCCCCCAGCCCCACTCCAATTTGCACCGCCAGGTGTCCTAGGCCGCCCACACCGAAGATCGCCAAACGTTGCCCTGCCTGAATTTGTGCGTGCTTCAAGGCTCGATAAACCGTGACGCCCGCGCAAAACAGCGGAGCAGCATCGACGCTGGAAAGTGCCTCCGGAATTTTAAGCGCATGACTCGCGGGAGCTTTGACAAATTCCGCATACCCGCCGTCCACCGTCACTCCCGTGATCCTTTGCCGGGCGCACAAATTTTCGTTACCTTCCCGGCAGAACTCGCACTCCCCGCAGGTCCAGTGCACCCACGACACGCCCACGCGGTCGCCGACTTCCAAGTGCTCGACTGCGGCACCCTGCTCAACGACGCGGCCGGCAATTTCGTGCCCAAGAATCAGCGGCCTCTTGGTGATAGGAACGATCTGCGGCCAGTCTCCGTCGGCAACGTGCAGATCCGAATGGCACACTCCGCAGGCTTCGACCTTTATCAGCACTTCCTGTGCGCCTGGCTCCGGCGTGGCGACGTCCTCGATCAACAGCGGCGATTTGAATTCGCGCAGTACGGCTGCTTTCATCAGGTCTACCTCGGCCACTCTTGCACGCGTTACCCGCGCGTCCGCAGATACCTCGCCGATGCGCTTTCGAAAATCAAAATGGATTCGCGTTACGGCTTCGCGCCGCGCAGGAAAAACTCCACCGCATTTCGGACTCGTTCCGTGAGTTTGTGAGGTCCGGTGAGATCGACAGCCCATTGCCGGACGACGGTATTGAAGAGCCCTTCCATGAATTCCGCAAGGTGCACCACTGGAAAATCCGAAGTTATCTCGCCGTTCTTCTGGCCTTCCGAGATAATTTCGCGCAGCAGGCTCACTGTCGCCGCCTCGGCTCCGCGCAATTCCGGCGAGCGCACCGGGTCCATCGCGCCGGCGAGAATTACGGCCTGCCAAAGCGGGCGCCCCACCTCCGTTACGTTTCCTAGCGTCTCGTAAAATCGCCGCAACCGTTGTTCCGTCGAAGCCTTGACGGACAACTCGGACTTCAGGCTTTCGGCCTGGCGCGCAAACGCGCGGCGTCCCACTTCGCGCAATACTGCATCCTTGCTGGGGAAATAGCGAAAAAATGTGGGCTGGCTGATATCCAGTGTTTGCACGATGTCGTCAATCCGCGTGTTCTCGTAGCCGTGCTGACGGAAAAGATGCAAAGCCGTTTCCACAATCTGCTGGCGCAGGCGAGCTTTCTTGCGCTCCCGCAGGCCTGCCGGCGGCCTCGTCGCGGAGGCAGACTGGCCGCGCTTAGTCTTATCGGCCCCATCTCGTGCAGTACCGGATGCTGGAGACGCAACGGGCCTCACGGCAGGCTTTGCGCGACGCATGAACATTTTCCTCCAGATTCGTTTGGCTTCGGGGGACGTCGTGCTCAAATTACGATAGACGCCCTAACATTATAGTGACTAATGCAAAGTTGCAAGCGTGGCGTCGCTCTGCACTTCCCGCCCCTCCGGCCAATCGCCGCGATTTTTTCCAGATGCAAACCGCGTTGGCGCACGGCAATGGATCCCATTCTTCGCGCGGATACGCCTTCCAGCCATGCCGCAATTCGCGAACGACCGGCAAGGCTTGGCCATATGAGGCCGTCTTTTGACGATTCTCACATCCGTTCTGTAGGCCATTGCGATTGGAAGTTGAAACGAGCGGACCAGAACGCAGCTTCTCGTCTCACGCTCTGAAATAGCGCAGATTTCGCATCTGGATGGCTGACTGAATGTTTGGAATTGGTGGGTCCGCCCGGACTCGAACCGGGAACCAATCGATTATGAGCCGATTGCTCTAACCAGTTGAGCTACGGACCCCCGCTCAGACGATCCTATCACGCCAAATTCCCGGCCAAAAGGCGCAAACCACTCCGCGATCGTCCATCACCGTGTTGCGCTCGCTACAGGCCCGCCGGATGGATGGCCAGAAGTCGCGGCTCGGTCATTTCTTCGATGGCGTAACGCAGCCCTTCGCGGCCCAATCCGGAATCCTTCACGCCTCCATAAGGCATGTGGTCGATGCGGAAAGACGGCACCTCACCGATCATCAGTCCGCCGACTTCAAGGGTCTCAAACGCGCGCGTGATCCGCACAAAGTCGCGAGTGAAGACTCCGGCTTGCAAACCGAAATCGGAACGATTGATGGACGCAAGCGCTTCGTCATAATCGGTGAATTTCTCGACCGTGACAACCGGACCGAAGATCTCCATGCAGTTCACGCGCATGTCGGGCTTGGTATTGGTTAGCACCGCGGGCGTGACGGTCGAGCCAGTGCGTTGCCCCCCGCGAAGCAGTCGGGCTCCGCCACGAACCGCTTCCTCGATCCATTCGACGTTCCGGCGCGCGGCGCCTTCGTTGATCAGCGGACCGACGTCCGTGGATTCGTCCAGAGCGTCGCCGACTTTCAATTTCTTTACACGCCGCACGAGCGCATCGATAAATTTGTCGTAGACGCTGTCCTCGACCAGAATGCGTTGCACCGAAATGCACGTCTGTCCCGCGTACGTGAATCCGCCGGCAGCACAACGCTCCGCGGCATACTCAAGATTGGCATCCGAGCAAACGATCACGCCGGCGTTGCCGCCAAGTTCCAGCACCACCCGCTTCTTCCCGGACTGCGCCTTGAGTTGCCAGCCGACCGCGGTGCTGCCGGTGAAGCTAAGCAGTTTGATGCGATCGTCGCCCACCATCAGCCCGGCGTCCTCGTTCGACAACGGCAACACGTTCAATCCGCCCGTAGGCCAGCCAGCTTCCTCGATAATTTGCGCCAGCCGCAAAGCGGTGAACGGCGTTTGCGGCGCGGGCTTCAGTACGATCGAGCAGCCCGCGGCGATCGCCGGTGCAAGTTTGTGTGCGACAAGATTGATCGGAAAATTGAACGGAGTAATCGCGACAATCGGTCCTAGCGCAAACCGCCGCACGATACCCCAGCGGCCGGCCGTCGAAGCTTGCCAATCGAGTGGCAGATATTCACCGCCAATGCGCACCGCTTCTTCAGCGGCAACGTTGAACGTAAAAATCGAGCGATCCACTTCGACGCGCGAAGCTTTCAGCGGCTTTCCAGCTTCCAGCGCCATGATGCGCGCCAATTCTTCGCGATGTTGGTCGATTCCCGACGCGATGGCTCGTAAAATCCGCTGCCGCTCGTAGCCGCCGAGCTTACGTGTGATCTCAAACGCGCGGACAGCAGCGGTAATCGCGGCCTCGGCGTGCGCTGCCGAAGCGCGATACGTCTTGCCCACGAGCCGGCCGGAACCCGGCGAATGAATTTCGACAGGCTCGCCGTCCTTATGCCACTTGCCATCCAGCAGAAAGCCGACGTCGAGCGCAGTCGTGTTCGTGAAAGTGGTGGTCATAGAAACATCCCTATTTCAGTCTGCGCCCGAGAATGCCGAACCTTGCGATTCGTTGGAACGCCGTTCGAGCGGTTCGGTGCGCGCGAGAGCGTCACGCGTGAGAAAGCGCAGCTTGTTTCTGCTCCGCGACCGACGCCAGCGCTCCTTCGATCACGCTCATCCCTTCGTCGAACTGCTCGTCCGTAACGACCAGCGGCACCAGGATGCGGATCACGTTGTTAAACGTACCCGCCGTGATGATGATCAGTCCGTGCTGATAGCAATACTCCGCGATTCTTTTTGTTTCGGCGTCGGCAGGCTCACGCGTTTCCGCGTTGCGCACCAACTCGATAGCGCACATGCCTCCCAGACCCCGAACATCGCCGACCAGCGGCCATTTTTTCTGCCACGGACGAGCACGCTCTTCAAAACGCTTGCCGACCGCCGTCGAACGCGCCAGCAAACCATCTTTCTCAATCGTTTCGATCGCGGCCAGCGCCGCGACGCACGACAACGGATGACCGCAATACGTTCCGCCCAAACTTCCGACTCCCGGCGCATCCATGACTTCCGCCCGGCCTGTCACCGCCGCGAAGGGCATGCCGCCACCCAGCGATTTCGCCGTGGTGATCAAGTCCGGCTCGAAGCCAAAATGTTCAGAGGCAAACCACTTGCCGGTACGGGCGAAGCCCGACTGCACTTCGTCGGCAATAAACAAGATGCCGTGCTTGCGGCAAATCGCGTGAAGAATCCTGAAGTAATCGCGCGGCGGAATGACGAAGCCTCCTTCGCCGAGGATGGGCTCAGCGATGACTGCGGCGACAGATTCCGCGGCTACCGAACGCTTGAAAGCATTCTCGAGATGGTGCGCAAAACTTTCTGCCGTCGCACCAGTCTCGCCGCGGTATGCATACGCATACGGAATGCGATACACATCGCTGGCAAACGGCTCGAAGCCGGCTTTGTACGGATGCGCCTTGCTGGTCAGCGACATGGCCATCATCGTGCGCCCGTGGAAGGCGTCCTCGAAGCAAATGATCGAGGGACGCTTGGTGTACGCGCGTGCGATTTTCACGGCGTTCTCGACCGCTTCCGCGCCGCTGTTGAGCAGAATTGTCTTCTTTGCAAACTTGCCCGGCGCCAGAGCATTCAGCTTTTCGGCGACTGCGATGTAACTTTCATACGGCGTGACCGCGAAGCACAGATGCAGGTGCTTCTCCAATTGTTTCTGGATCGCGGCCGTCACGCGCGGCGCGCGGTGGCCGATATTCAGGCAGCCGATGCCGCCTGCGAAATCGATATAGCGGTTGCCGTCCACGTCTTCGATCGTTGCGCCTTCCGAGCGCTCCACGAAAACAGGCGTCGTGTTGTAAGGCGCGCGTGGCACCGCGGCTTCACGGCGTACCATCAGCGCCCGCGAACGCGGCCCGGGAATTTCCGTGCGAATTTGAATCGTAGGCACTTTTAGTACCATCCAATTGGAGTTTCATCGAGGTTGACGAACACCTGCTTCGTTTCCAGATATTCTTCCAGACCCCACGGGCCCAACTCACGCCCAAATCCAGACTGCTTGTATCCGCCCCACGGCGCTTCCACGTAGGTCGGTTGCATATGATTGACCCACACGATGCCAGCCCGCAGGGATTTGACGACGCGGAACGCTTTATAGATGTCGCGGGTCCACACGGCCGCAGCGAGGCCATACGGCGTGTCGTTCGCGATGCGAATGGCATCGGCTTCGCCGTCAAAGGGTATTACCGAGGCGACCGGGCCAAAGATTTCTTCGCGTGCGATCCGTGCGCTATTCTCCACGTCGTAGAAAATCGTCGGCTCGAGATAGTAGCCTTTGCCGAATCCCTTTGGCCGGCCGCCGCCGATAGCAACTTTGGCTTCCTTCTTTCCGATTTCCAGATACGAGCTGACGCGGTCGTATTGTTCCTGGCTGACGAGCGGGCCCATCTTTGTTTCCCGAGCGAGCGGCGGGCCGAGCGTGATGCGCTTGGCTTTTTCGGTCATGGACTCGACGAATTTGGAATAAATCTTTTTTTCCACCAGGATGCGGCTGCCTGCGGAACACACTTCGCCTTGATTGATGAAGACTCCGAACAGGGCGCCATCAACGGCGGCCTCCCAATCGGCTTCGGCAAAGAAAATGTTGGGAGATTTTCCGCCGAGCTCCAGCGTGACGCGTTTAAGCGTATCCGCTGCGCTCTTCACGATGATTTTTCCGACTGCGGCGCTGCCGGTGAACGCCACTTTATCGACGCCCGGATGCGCGACGAGCGCGGCGCCGGCCGTTTCGCCGAGACCATTGACAATGTTCACCACGCCCGGCGGCAAGCCGGCTTCTCCAAGATAATTTGCGAACTCAAGCGCCGTCAGCGGCGTCTGCTCCGCCGGCTTGAGGATGCAGGTGCAACCCGCCGCGAGCGCCGGCGCAAGTTTCCACGCAGCCATCAACAGCGGATAATTCCACGGAATGATTTGCGCGGCCACCCCCATCGGTTCACGCAGCGTAAAGCTCAACGCATTCGCGGGGACGGGATTGACGTGGCCCATAATCTTCGTCGCCAAGCCGCCGTAGTACTCGAAGCACGTTGCGACGTCGGCCATATCGTATTCGGCTTCGACGATCGGCTTTCCGGTATTGCGGCACTCGATGTCAGCGAGTTGCGCGGTGTTCTGGCGGATTTTTTCGGCGAGCTTGAAGAGAATGCGACCTCGGTCTTGCGCAGTGGTCTGGCGCCAGGGGCCGTTGTCGAAAGCTTCGCGCGCAGCCTTGACCGCGGCATCAACATCGGCCGCTCCGGCGGCGGCAACGTGGGCAATCACTTCTTCGGTGGATGGGTCGTAGACGGGGAATGTTTCACCGGAGGACGCGGCGACCCACTGGCCGTTCACATAATTCTTGTAGGTCTTAACGTCTGTTCTTGTGCTGCCTGACATAACTTCCTCCGAAAGGCCCGAGCCGCTTGTAGGTTCCGTTTTCGCAAAAAGCCGGCGTTCTTCGGCAGGCCTCGGTTAAATTGACCCTAAAATCCGCGCCCTTTCAAAAGCGCAAACGGTGCGGCACCCAAGAAACATCCCTCGAAACATCGCCGCGGACTTCATGCGGCGGGCGCCATTTCTGCCAGCTTGCGCGCGGCTTTTCGACGGCCGTACACGAAAAAGAAAAATCCGGCTAGCCCGATGAAAATCAATGTGCCGCCGAACATCCACACCTCATACGATAGAACAGACGTAATCTGCTGCGCGGGAAAAAACGCCAGCACGATGCCGAGAATTGTGGTCACGAGTCCGCTGACTCCCGCGAAAAACAATGTCGGCTTGCTATAGCGGCCCTTCACGAAGGATCCGTCCGCGGCAATCTTCAACAAAGCGCCAAACATATAGATGAACGGAACGAGCTGCAGGACCACGGCAAGCGACAACAATTTTTGAAATGTCTCCTGCACGCCGGCGCCGGTAAAATTCACGATCACCAGAATCATCGAAACGATCGCGTGTACGATCAATGCCGCATACGGCGTCCTGTATTTTGCATGCACTTTGCCGAGCCACGACGGCATGTAGGAGTCGAGACCCGCCACGAACGGGATGCGCGCCGAACCCGCCAGCCACGCCGAACCGATTCCCGCAATCGAAACGCTCAGCAGAAACGCAAACGGCGCAACGATCCACGCGGCATTCACTCGCGCCGCCATGTGGCTGACCGCTTGAACGATACCTTGTAGAACGTTGATGTCCCGCTTGCTTACGGCGATCAGCAACGTCAGTGTGGCGCCGATGTACAAAAAGCCCGACAACACTCCGCCCCATGCGACTGCGCCGGGAAGGATGCGTTGCGGATTCTCGATTTCGTCACCCATGACCGAGGCGAGTTCAAGTCCCACCAGGCCGAAGCAAATCACACCAAAGGAATTCAGCACAAAGCGGGGGTTTGCGGGGATTTGAAAATCCGCCCACGTTACTGTCGTGCCGAAGCGCAGCCATACGATTGCTCCCAGGCCAATCAAGACTACCGCAGCAATTCCGGTGCCGATTGCGCCGACATTGTTGATCCATTTTCCGACGCCAAGGCCCACTACATTGAGCACAACGAGAACCGCGAGAAGAATCAGCGATGAACTCAGTGCGAATACTTTGTTGTCCGCCAGCGATTGGTGGCCAGGGCCCAGAACGAAGACCGACACGCCGACAAAATAGAGCATCACGGTCGGCACGTACATCATGTTGTTGGTCCAGTAGCACCAACCGGAGAGAAAACCGTGGAAGTCCCCGAAAACTTCCTTAGCCCAGAGGTACACGCCACCTTCGCCAGGATAACGGTGTGCCAACTCGATCACGGCGATTCCCTGCGGCCAGAAGAACAGAACTAAAGAAATGATCCAGAGCCAGATCGTTACGCCGCCGTTGACGGCAATCGACGGGACTACGTTCAGGTTGAAGACGGCTACTACGAAGAGGAGAACGAGGTCCAACCGGCCTAAGACGCGGCGCAGGTGTGGGGCATCCTGGGCCCCGGCCGCGGTTGGCGTGATGACCTCGTTCGACAACGATCTTCTCCTGGAATGCGGCTGCAGAATCCGGCTTCAGACTGGGCAGCTGGGGCGCAATAGTGCTGCGCCCCTACAAAGTGCTGCTTGCCCACAAAAGAACAGATCGCCTAATGGCCGGCGGAACCTACCATTGCCGCGCCGCGTTCTTGCTGGGCTTTCGCTAGTGCTGGCGCGATTTCGTCGAAGACCGACAAATGCTTGTCGATGTCGGCTTCGGTGTGTTGGACGGAAATGGTCCACTGCTCGTCCCACCAGTACGGTTGAGCCAGAACGCCGCGATTTACCATGGCGAACCAGTAGTGGCGCCAGAGGTCGATGTCGATGGCGGTCCAGTCGCGATAGTTGCGGATTTCTTGCGGATAGAGCATCAGTGCGCCGTTGACTCCGGCGCTGGCGATGTACGCTTGCAAGCCCACTTTGGCTACGATTTTGCGATAGCCTTCGGCGAGTTGCTTGGCGAGCTTGTCGGTGTGCGCATAATTTTCGCGTGTGAGGACTTCGCGGAACGTCGCGAGCCCCGCAGCCATGGCGACACGGTTGGTGTTGTAGGTGCCGCCGTGAAAAACTTTGTGCTGCGCGATGAGGTCCATGACCGCGCGGCTGGATCCAAATGCGGCAAGCGATAAACCGCCGCCTATGGATTTAGCCAGGCAGATCATGTCCGGCTTCACGCCAAAATATTCGCTGGCGCCGCCCCATCCGAGCTTCGCGCCGGTCTTTACTTCATCGAAAATCAACAGCGCGCCGTTCTTCGTACAAATATCGCGAAGTCCTTGCAAAAAACCGGGTTGTGGCATGCACAGCCCGACGTTCATGAGGATCGGTTCGAGAATGATCGCGGCGATCTGGCCTGGATTTTCTTTGAAGCGACGCTCGACGCTACCCAGATTGTTAAAGCTGGCGACGACAACGTTTGCCAGCGCGGACTTTGGCACGCCTCCGCCACCCGGAACGGAATTCGGTGCATCGGGATCACCGTATTCGTCGGCTTTCGGCTTGACGCTGACCAGCGCGGTGTCGTGAAGGCCGTGGTAGGCGCCTTCAAATTTTAGAATTTTGTCGCGACCTGTTGCCGCGCGCGCGATGCGGCACGCGTGCATGGTCGCTTCGGTACCGCTGGAACCGAAACGCACCATTTCGACGGGATAGCGCTTGCAGATTTCTTCCGCAAGTTCCCATTCCTGATCGTGCGGCATTCCAAAGGTGGTGCCTTCGTGCAATTTCTGTTCGACTGCCTTTACGATCGCAGAATGGCAATGCCCGGCCATGAGTGCGCCAAAGCAGAGATTGTGGTCGATATATTCGTTGCCGTCGACGTCGTGTATGCGGCTTCCTTTTCCGTCTTTCACGAAAATCGGATAAGGCTCGTAATAACGATAGTTGCTGGCGACTCCGAGCGGGATGCGTTCCAAGGCGCGCTTGTGAGCGGCCGCGGATTTGGGCGTTCGCTTCTCGTATGAGGCAATTTCTTTTTGTAAGGCGTCGTACATGTCAGGACTCCGTGCTTGCAGGTCTGTTCCCTGCGGTCAGTATCGTTCTCGAGCTGGATATTTCAGGCGTGAAGGCGCGACCCTTGCGAGCCGCGCCTTCTAAATTGTCTCTTATTGGCGCGATCCCCGCTAGAAGCGGAACTTCAGCGAGAACTGGATCAACCGCGGATCGTGAACGTGCTGCACTTGTCCGAAGGTGCTGCCGGTGTTCGACACGTCGCCATCCACGCTGTAGAACTGGGCGTGATTCCAGACGTTGAAGATGTCGCCGCGGAACTCCATCTCCCATCTCTCCCGGAATTTCGTTTCCTTCGAGAAGCTCATGTCCCAGTTATTAATGCCCGGCCCGCAGCAGATGGAGCGCGGCGCGTCGCCAATGGTGCCGGGCGCGACGGTGGCATTGGTGAACAGGCTTGGATTGAACACGAATCCATTATTCTGGCGGATATCTTGAGTATGGAACGGCGCTGTAAGATTCGGTTCACCGGGAAACTCGAACAAGTCGGTGGAATCCAACTCTTCGACATCGTCTTGCGAGGTGATACGAATCGGGAAACCGCTCTGGAAGCTGAGAATTCCGGACGCCTCCCAACCGTCGAGGAGCTTGCCCTTGAAGCCCGCAAACTTCGGCACCGGCAAATCCCAAACGTAGTTGAAGACAAAACGATTGCGCGCGTCGTATGCGGAGAGGCCGTAAGTGGCGTTGAAGTTCAAGGGATTCAGCGCGCTCTCGAAGCTGGACGCATTGTCCATGGTCTTGCTGAAGGTATAGGAAGCCTGGAATTGCAGACCGTGGCTGAAATTTTTCTGCGTGAGGACCTGCAATGAATTGTAGTTGGAACGGGCGACGGTATTTTCCGTGAAGATGCCGGAAAACACTGGCGTTCCATCTGACGGGCAGCCTGCTCCGGTCAACGGCTGGCACAGCGGTGATGAATATTTTCGCAGGCCGACGAGAGTAATGGGATTTGCGAGGACGCCGGCGGGCACGGTCAATCCACCGCTGCCCGCGTTGTACGGCAATGTGAATCCTCCCGCGGGAATTACGCTTCCCGCTGGAATCGTGTAGGAAGAATCTTCGCCGAAAGGCCCGCAAGTGTTCGGGCCAAGGATGGTGTTCAATTCGTTGCAGGTAGTGGGATTCCCCGGATTGATCTCGTAACTTGCCAGCAGGCGATGGCCTTGCGAACCGACATAACCGACCTGAAAGAGAATGTCTCCCGGCAGTTGCCGCTTGATCGTCAAATTGTATTGGTCGGAATACTGCAGCCGGAGATTGGGGGGAAACTGTCCAAAGAAGGTCATCGGACGAAATTGAGACCAATCAATGGCCTGCCCGCGGGGCGGATTCAGAATGCCGTTGAACGGATTGGGGAATACGTCGCCGCTCTGGTCGACGTAAGGAGTTTGCAATAGCGGATTCGAGATGAAATTGCTGCCACCGAACGGAGGCTCGGCGCTGAATTGTTCGAGAACGAGTTGCTCGATGGGATTGTAGAAAATACCGAAGCCCATGCTGACGCTGGTTTTGCCCGGACCGCCGGCTAGAGCGCCGAGAAGGCCATCTTTCCAGCTTGGACTCCAGTTGAGGCCGAGGCGCGGAGCGAAACCCTTGTAATAGGTGTTGGTCAGGGCGCTGGGTACGCCCTTGTCTCCCGGAAAAACGAGGCCGACTGGCGTGACTCCCGCGGTGTTGCAGTCGGTCACGCTGCCCGCTACGAACAGCGGACTCGTCGAGGGCAGGGTGCAAGGGAAAACGGTTGATGTCTGACCTGGGCGGAAGGTTTGCACCTTTTTGCCGATGTCCGTGAGTGGCGTGTTCATCTCCCACCGCAAACCGTAATTCACGGTGAGGCTGGGCTTGATCTTCCAACTGTCCTGGGCGAAGAGGTAGATGGAAGTGCTTCGAACCAACTCGTGTTGCGCGGAACCCTGGAAAAAGCTGTTGCCGATTCCCAGCAAATAATCTGGATAGGCATCGGAGTAACCCAAATCGTTGCCGACCGGAGATGACGTGGAAGACAGAAATGACATGTCCCCGTTGACGTCAAAATAGAGCAATTGATCGAATTTTTGGTAGCGCGCGTCAGCTCCGAATTTCAGGCTGTGATTGCCAATGATCTTGCTGTAGTTGTCGCTGAGCTGGAAGGTGTTGCCAATCTGCGGCAGCTGACCGTTGAAATTATTGCCGATGGTGAAGCCGCCGCCTACATCGATGAAGGGAACACCTTCTTTGGTGGGGCCCAAGCCGGAATGCAGCCCGTAATCCGGATTGGTGCCGAGAAGGGTGCCACCATCGGTGACCAGAGGGGTGTCCGAAGTGCCCGTGAAACAAAATGCGGAAGCACCACCCGAGGCGCCACAGGAAGCCTGAATCGCGTTGGTTTTTGTGGGCGAGTCAAACTGTAGCTGGCCTTCACGGAAATAGCTGAAGCGAAGTTCGTTAACCGAGGTCGCGCCGATTGTGGAGGTGTGCGTGACGTTGATCTGTTGCGTGCGTGTTGCGTAGACTCCGGGGAAATTTCCGGTGGTTGCACCGGAGGCCTGGAATTTTGCGAACGGATCGAGAGTATTGTCGTCGTCGAAATAATAGTAAATGGCGGTTTTCTGATTGTTATTGAAGGAGTGGTCGACGCGGATCTGGAACTGATCGCCGCGATCGGTCTTGTTTGGCGTGACCTGAACACCGCCACTTCCTCCGGCGCCGGGAACGTACTGCAGCAGGCTTACTGCGACGGGATCAAAACATTGTGTGGGAATCTGGAAGTTGGGGAAAATCTTGCTGTAAAGCTGTGGAGCTCCGCCGCCACTAACGGACGACAAGGCAGCGTTGGCGGTCGGGCCCAGGCTTGAGCCGCAGCGGGTCTGAAGAATGTTGGCAACGGTCGCATCGCTGAGTGAGCCCGCAAAACCGGGAGTGCCATTTGGGTCCAACACGCCGTTTGCGACCCCGTTGGCTGAAAAGTCGCCGTTCTTCAGCTCAGGTCCCGTCGGGACGTTTATCGGCTGGGAAACCACACCTTGAACGATGCGGCGGCCCTCGTACGAACCGAAGAAGAAGGTTTTATCCTTCTTGATTGGGCCGCCAATGGTCCCTCCAAACTGATTTTGCCGGAACTCCGGTTTGGGCGCCGCAAAAAATGTGAATGGATGAGCATTCAAGACGTCGTTGCGGAAAAATTCGTAAAAGCTGCCGTGGATCGCATTGGTTCCTGATTTCGTTACGACGTTGACGACCGCGCCGGAGTTGCGGCCGTATTCCGCGTCGAACGAATTCGTGATCACCCGGAACTCTTCAATGCTGTCCGGTGAAGGCTCGATGGCCGGAAGGTTGGCGAAGAGGTCGTTGCCGTCGCCGCCGTTCACGGAATAATTGTTGGCGCGGCCGCGGCCGCCGTTGACGGTGACGACACCGGCTTTATCGGAGCCGTAGAAGGTGTCGTTGCCGAGCTGGGATTGCACGCCGGGCTGCAACTGCAACAATTGATATACGTCGCGCTGGTTAAGGGGCAGTTGCGTAGAGGCGCGTTCGTTCACGACGGCGCCTAGCTGGGTGGAGCTCGTGTCGACGACCGGCGGGGCGCCGGTTACTTCGACGGTTTCGGCGGACGTGCCCAGTTGCAACGCAATATCCAAGCTAAGGGCCTCGTTCAGGTCTAGCGTAATTCCCTTGCGCACGTACTTCTTGAAGCCTTGCTGGATAACGTCAATCTCGTAGGAGCCGACAGGAACTTCGATTAGGAGATACTCGCCATTCGCGCCGGTTTCCGCGTCGCGGGTGACGTTGGTGGCTTCGTTAATCAGCGTGACCTTGGCGGCCACCACGGCGCCGCCGCTGGGGTCGATAACCGTGCCGCGAATTCGGCCGCCGGTGCTCTGCGCGTGCGCGAACGGCGAGACCAGCAGCACCGCCAGAGCGGCAAGAATAAGGAAGGGAAAACCGGAACCGCGGAAAGACAGAGTACGCCCGCTGCGAGAATCTACCCTCATAAACTCACCCCTTTATTGCAACTAACTCACCACACCCACTACGAGGAAAAACTTTTTCGACCCGCTGATTCGCTGTTGCCGCGCTTCGCAAACCTTACTATAATCCCGCAAACTTAGAGAAAGACCCCACGAGTGTCAAGCGGAAAGAATTTATCCGGCAAATCGCGAACGCCGTTGCAAGGGCGCATGTTGCGTATCAGCGAAGCTGCGCGCCGCGTCGGAATTTCGTCCTCCGCCTTGCGCGCGTGGGAAGTACTTGGTCTCGTTGTTCCTCGACGCACCAAGAGCCGCTACCGGCTCTACACCGAAAGCGATGTTCGCGTGCTGCGGCGGGCGCTTTTTCTGCGCCGCGCTCGGGGACTGAATCCCGCGGCAATCGTTCACATTTTGAAGCGGCAAGGAATTGTTCCCGCTGCGCCGGAGGCTGCGGCGCTGCCCGGACAACGATTTCGCCGGCTGCGCACCCGGCGCGGGCTTTCGCTCGCACAGGTTGCGAAGGCTACCGGAGTATCGATTGGTTTTCTAAGTGCCCTGGAGCGCGGCCAGATGCGGTCCTCGGTTGCTACCCTGCAGCGCATCGCGCGTTTCTACCGCACGAATATCCTTTCGCTTTTTGAGGCCGCGGGAGAGAATTCGCGGCTCGTCCGCCCGGCGGAAAGAAAAGTGCTCGAGACCACGGCGGGCGTGCGCATGGAGTTGCTGGCGTGGGGCAACACCGCGATGGAGCCGCACCTGTTTCGGATCAAGCCCAAGGGCGGCAGCGGAGAGTCTTACACCCACGACGGCGAGGAGTTCCTGCACGTGTTACGGGGCGAATTTGAAATCTGGCTGGGCAATAAAGAGCACCATCGCCTGAAGACCGGCGACAGCCTTTATTTTGAAAGTTCGACGCCACACCGGTGGAGGAACCCCGGGCGAACGGAGACTTGGGTGTTATGGGTCAATACACCGCCGACATTTTGATTTGCGCATGACGGGTATTTTACGGAATTTGATTTCGTCTTGAGGGGTGCATGAGGCATCGGATTATTGCTTGGGGCTTTCTTGCTTTCCTGGTTTTTCTGGCTGGCACGGCAGACACTCTGGCGCAGTCCGCCAAAGAATCCACGGTAGACGTCATTGTCATCCACGGGAAAGTTTATACGGTGAATGCGACACAGACCTGGGCGCAAGCCGTGGCCATACACGGCGACAAGATTGTTGCCGTTGGCGAGGACTCGGAAATCGAGAAACTTCGCCAACCAGGAACAAAAGTTGTTGATGCCGGCGGGCGCCTGGTGCTTCCAGGGTTTGTCGACTGCCACATTCATTTTCTGGACGGATCGCTGAGCCTGGGGCGCGTGAATCTTGATGGCGCGAAGGATCCTGCCGAAATCCAGGAGAAATTGCGCGAGTACGCCGCCAAGCACCCCGGAAAAGATTGGATTCGCGGCCGCGGATGGGATTACGCGATGTTTGGCGCGGAGACTTTGCCGCACAAGAAATATCTGGACGAACTCTTTCCGGACCGGCCGGTTTTCCTGGAGGGATACGACGGCCATACCTACTGGGCGAATTCCAAGGCGCTGGCTATGGCCGGCGTCACGGCAAAGACTCCGGACCCGCCAAACGGCGCCATCGTTCACGATCCGAAAACAGGCGAGCCGACGGGCGCGTTGAAAGAATCGGCGGTGGAACTGGTCGCAAAGATTCTTCCGAAAATCACACGCGCTGAAAAGCTCGAAGCGCTTCGCGCGGGAATGAAGTGGGCCAACGAAAATGGACTGACGCGGGTCCACAGCGCCGGCGGGGATTTCGAAGAGCTAGCTCTCTTCGACGAATTGAGGCGTCGCGGAGAACAAACCCTGCGCTTCTACATCGCTTACTTCCTGGATCCCCCCGAGCTTCGGCCTCAGGACCTCGACGCCATCGAGACTGCGCGAAAGACCTATCGCGGCGATTGGATCGATACGGACGCGGTGAAGATGATGCTCGACGGAGTAATCGAATCGCACACCGCGGCGCTGCTTGAACCGTACAGCGATGATCCTTCCACTAAAGGCAAACTATTCTGGGATCCGCAGAAATACGACGCCGCGGTCGCGGAACTCGACAAACGCGGTCTGCAACTTTTCACTCACGCTATCGGGGACTACGGAGTGCGCACGGCGCTGGACGCGTACGAGAACGCTGAGAACATAAATCATACGAAGGATCGCCGTCCGCGTATCGAGCACATCGAAACGATCCAAGCGGTGGACATTCCGCGCTTTGGAACACTCGGCGTCATCGCCAGCATGCAGCCGCTTCACGCGTATCCGAACGAGGACACACTCGACGTGTGGGCGCGCAACATTGGTCCCGATCGCGCATCACGCGCGTGGGTCTGGAAGAGCATTGCGAACGATGGCGGGCATCTGGCGTTCGGCAGCGATTGGCCGGTGGTGACGCTAAATCCTTGGGAAGGCATGCAAACTGCCGTGACGCGGCAAACGACGGAAGGCAAACCCGGAGGTGGATTCGTTCCCGCGCAAAGACTTTCCGTCGCTGAAACGATCGCGGGCTACACGCTCGGGGCGGCTTATGCGGGGCGGCGCGAAAAGACGGAAGGCTCGATCGAAACCGGCAAGCTCGCAGACTTAATTATCGTCTCGCAAGACGTTTTCGATATCGATGCGCACCACCTCGCCGAAACGAAAGTGGTCACGACAATCGTTGGGGGGCGGATGGTGTATCGGGCCCGTACTAAGTGACGAGCGCCACGCGCGTCAGGTAAAAGGTAACCGCGAAGAGAGATTTTTTACCACAGAGGACACGGAGAGCACAGAGAAGCGGAGGGCGACGATGAAGCGAGGATTGCTGTTCGCGGGGATTCTGGCCCTGGGATTATGCTGCGCGGCTTGTGGTCCGAAGCAGGAGACGCTGAGTTTGCTGGTTTGGGAAGGTTACGCCGATCCTTCCTTCGTGCATGCGTTCGAAGAGGCGCATCACTGCAAAGTCGTTGCGTCGTATATGGGCTCGAGTGACGAGCTTGTTGCAAAGCTTCGCGGCGGGAGCGCCGCGACTTACGACGTGATCTCGCCTTCGAGCGATGTCGCCACTTCGATCGTTCATGCGGGACTAGCCGCGCCGCTCGATTTATCGAAAATTCCATCCTACGGTCAACTTTCCCCTAGGCTGCGTGACTCCCCGCTCGTGAAAGCCAACGGTCAGATTTACGGCGTGCCGTTCGTTTGGGGACCCAATCCGCTTCTTTACGATACGACTGCCTTTGCGCAGCCGCCGGATTCGTGGAGCGTTCTGTGGGATGCCAAATACAAGGGCAAAGTCTCACTTTGGGATGAACTCTCGAGCGTCTACATGGCGGCGCAGGTTTTGGGTTACGACAAGCCGGACCCAAATCAACTCTACAATCTGAGCGACGCGCAACTGGAAGCGGTGAAGAAGAAGCTGATCGAGCTGAAGCCCAACATCCGGAAATACTGGTCGACGGGCGGCGAGCTGACCAACCTATTTCAAAATCACGAAGTCATCGCCGCCATGGGGTGGCCGCTGATGACCAATCAACTACGCAAGCTCAACTATCCGATCGGGGAAACGATTCCAAAAGAAAACACGACCGGATGGATCGATCACTTGATGATCACTGGCGCAAGCTCCCACAAAGAACTGGCGCAGGCGTTCCTCGAGTATATGGTCGAAGCGCAAACGCAGAAAGTGGTCGCCGACGTGACCCACTACACGCCCGCCAATCCCGGCACGGCGCAATTTCTGACCGCCGATGAAAAGAAAACTCTGCACCTCGACGACCCCGACGACTATATGAAGCGAATTTATTTTTGGCAGGACGTGCCGCGACGGCCGAAGTACACGGAAATCTGGAACGAGGTAAAGAACGCGCAGTGACCGCGCCCGCCGCCATCTCGATGCACGACGCAGGGGCTGCGGGAGGTACTCTGCTCGAAGTGCGCGGTGTCAGCAAACGATTTGGCGCGGCTGAAGTGTTGAAGAGCCTTTCGCTGCAGATTGCGGGAGGCGAGTTTCTGACGCTGCTGGGCGAGAGTGGTTCCGGCAAAACCACACTGTTGCGGCTGATCGCCGGATTCGAACAGCCTTCCTCCGGCGAAATCTGGATGGATGGCGAACGGCTCGACACTCAGGCCGCGCATAGACGCCGCGTCAACACAGTGTTCCAGCACTACGCGCTGTTCCCGCACTTGAACGTTCGAGACAACGTCGCATACGGGCTGCGCGTCACGAACACGCCGAAGAATGAAATCGCAGGCCGCGTCGACGAGGCGCTGCGCATGGTGAAGATGAGTGAATTCGCGGACGCACGGCCATCTCGGTTGAGCGGCGGCCAGCAGCAGCGCGTCGCATTGGCGCGCGCTTTAGTGAATCGTCCGAAATTGTTGTTGCTGGATGAACCGCTCTCGGCGCTCGACGCCAACTTGCGCAAAGAAATGCAGAGCGAGTTGAAATCCCTGCAACGTGAGGTGGGCGTCACTTTTCTTTTCGTCACCCACGACCAGGAAGAGGCCATGGCGCTTTCCGACCGCATCGCGCTGTTGAGGAACGGCGCGCTGGAGCAAATCGCCAGCCCGCGCGAAATCTATGCGCGCCCGGCCACTGCGTACGCGGCGCAATTCATCGGACAAACAAATCTGCTCAGCGCAACCGTTCGCGATGGCGCCGCGGGTTGCGGCGTGCTGAGCTGGCCAACGGCCGCTCCGGACGGCGCGGCTTTGTATTCGCTGCGGCCGGAAGCGATTCAACTGGCGACTGACTCCGCAAACGTCCCACCCGCAGCGCGTTTTCACGGCACGATCCGCCAGCAGATCTATGGCGGCTCGACGGAGTTGCTGGAAATTGATTGCGGCGGCGGTCAGTTGTTACGAGCGAGAATTCCCGCGTGCGAACCGTTGAACGGAGTATTTGAGTTCATGTTTTCGATCGAGGACCCGATCCGAGTAAGCGAATCGCTCGAAACGAGCTAGATATCCGGGGGGCTTCGTGGCGTCAGCAAGCCTTGTTTGACTGGGGCGCAGGTAGGAGTGCCTGCGCTACTCGCCGCGAATTGTGGATTGTACTGGATTGTTAAACTTGCCGGACGCGGGACATCTTATGTATTCGCGGGCTTACAAATCGATTGTTTCTCTCCCACCGCTGCTCTGGGTTGGCTTGTTCCTGTTGCTGCCTTACGCGCTGATGTTCGCGCACAGTTTCTGGCTGGTGCGCGACGGCTTTCTGGTTCACCAGTGGAATCTGCAGAATTATCACAAGCTCCTGGCGAATCCTCTTTACGTGGAAGTTCTCCTGCGCACGATGCGGATTGCCGCTGCCGTGACACTGCTCTCTTTGCTCCTGGGCTACCCGCTCGCTTACTACTTGTCTTTCCACGCCGGTGCGCGCAAAGAACTCCTGTATCAGCTTGTTATCGTTCCGCTGTGGGTCAGCTACCTTGTTCGCGGATATGCCTGGAAAACAATTCTGGGCAGCGACGGCGTGCTCAATGGATTTTTACAATACGCGCACATCACGCACGAACCCGTCGGCTTTCTTCTTTACAGTCCGTTCGCCGTCATCGTGATGCTGACGCACATTTACACGCCGTTTGTTTTCCTGCCGATTTACGCCGCGCTCGAACATATCCCGCGCCCTCTCGTTGAGGCATCGCAGGATCTCGGTGCCAGTCAACGCACAACATTTCTTCGCGTAATTTTGCCGCTCTCGATGCCCGGTTTGCTCGCCGGCGCGACCTTCGCTTTCGTTCTTTCGATGGGTGATTTCCTCGCGCCACTCCTCGTCGGCGGTCCGTCGGGCACCATGATCGCGAACATCGTGCAGAGCCTTTTCGGCGCGGCCTACGACTGGCCGCTCGGCGCCGCCGTTTCCGTATGCATTCTGCTGATCACCGTGACGCTGCTCTCGCTCGCCGAGCGCTTCGAGAAACGCTGGTCCTTCAAATGACTTTGAGCAAATCAACTTCAACCCGCCGCGCGCCCGTCCTCGCCGTGTATGCGACGCTGGTCTTCGCGTTCATCTATATTCCCATCGTCGTGCTCATCGCCTATTCCTTCAATCGCGACGGAGTCGGGGGTTTTCCTCCGCGTCATCTCACGCTCGATTGGTATCGACAACTTTTCGCGGATGGCGCGATCTGGGACGCGGTGTTGAACAGCCTCATCGTCGCAGCCGCCAGCGTGGCGCTCGCTCTGACGCTCGGCCTTCTCGCCGCGCTCGCGCTCGACCGCTCCAGCTTTCCCGGCAAGGCTCTTTTCCGCAGACTCGTGCTGCTTCCGCTGATTCTTCCCGGCATCATCACCGGCCTTTCACTGTTGATGTTCGCGGTTTTCATCGGCTTGCCGTTGAGCTTGGGTACCGTATTCCTCGGCCACGGCACCGCGCTTATTTCCGTGGCTACCACGGAACTCTTCGCCGGCTTGCAAAAAATGGATCGCGCGCAGGAAGAAGCCTCGCTCGATCTTGGCGCAACGCCGTGGCAAACGTTCTGGCGCATAACCCTGCCTAATTTAAAGCTCTCGCTGATTGCGGCGGGTTTGCTCATCTTCACGCTTTCGATGGACGAAATTGCCGTCACGTTTTTCCTGATCGGCCGGGACAACACGCTGCCTCTGGAAATCTGGGGACGCCTGCGCCGCGGCATCACGCCGGAAATCAACGCCATCTCCACTTTAATTTTTGTCGTTTCCGTCGCGCTGATCGTCATCTGGTATCGCGTGCGCACCCGCGGCCTGGGCGCCGAAGCGACGAGATCTTCTTGAACGGCTATAGGAGCCTTATGTCCAACACTCGCCGCGACTTCATCAAGTTTGTAGTGGCCGGATCGGTCGCTGCCGGCTGCCCCATCGATTCCACCCTAATCGCCGCGCCTCTGCCGCCGAGGGGCAGCGCTCCTCGCGTCGAGGGCGAACATTTCGAAATTTGCCACCAGGTTCGTGACGGGCACCGGTTCGAACGGCCTGATGCGACGCGCAAAGCCGACGTCGTCATCATCGGCGGAGGCGTGGCGGGACTCTCCGCCGCGTATTTTCTGCGCGGCAAGGATTTTATTCTGCTGGAAAAAGAAGATCACTTCGGCGGCAACGCCTATCAGGAAGAATTTGAAGGCCAACCGTTTGCTACCGGCTCCGCGTACGCATTTAAAGATGACGAAGGACATCAACTCGCAAAAGAAATCGGCTTGCATCTTCTTCCTGTCGATAATCCCGATCCCACCATCGTGAACAAAACATTCGTCCCGGATACGTGGATCAAAGGCATCGACGATCTTCCTTATCCCAAGGATGTGCGCGCCAGCTTCCGCAAATTCCGGGACGACACCGTGAAGATCAATATTCGCGATCGTATGATCGAGCTCGATTCGGAGCCGCTCACAAAATACACCGCCGGCTACGCGCCCGAAGTGCAGCAATGGTGGGATGGCTATGGCCCTTCGAACTGGGGCGCCATATGCGAAGACACTTCCGCATTCGTTGGGCTTTCGGCAGTCCGCGATCTGGCCATCGGGGCGGACGGAAAACGCGTGATTCTGCCTGGGGGCCTCGGCTGCATAACGCACAAACTTGTCGAAGTCCTGCGTCCGCGATATAAGGATCGCTTGCTGGGCGACGCTACGGTCGTCGCCGTCGTGCAGGATAAAGATGCTGTGCGCGTTACGTATTTCCATGAAGGCAAGCTCATCACCGTCGCCGCGAAAGCCGTCCTGATGTGCACGCCGAAACACATCACGTCGCGGCTGGTTTTGAATTTGCCGAACGATCAGAAGACTGCGATGCGTCAGACGCGCTTCGCGCCCTATCCCGTCGTCAATGTGATCTTCGACAAGCCGGTTTACAATCGCGGCTACGACAACTGGTGCCCCGGCAATTCGTTTACCGACTTCATCGTCGCCGACTGGACAGTGCGCAATCAGCCTGGCTACAAGCAGAAGAACAATATCCTGTCCTTCTACACGCCTTTGCGCGAGTCGCAGCGTTATACCCTTCTTGACGAGGGGAACTGCAAAACTCTGGCCGCCCATGTACTCGCCGATTTTCAAAAGCTGATGCCGGAATTGAACGTCGATCCCGTGGAGGTTCGCATCTATCGCCGCGGGCACCCGATGTTCATGGCTACGCCCGGCCAGTACACGAAGAATCGCGTCGCCGCGGCGCAACCGATGGAGCGCATCTTTTTCGGCAACGCCGATTCCGGCGGGC
>Ga0182015_10000970_pt1 | contig 39604 bp, 29 predicted proteins | sample 712P3MmetaG_FD_120478 | JGI IMG/M metagenome (GOLD analysis project Ga0182015, IMG submission 120478) | Permafrost microbial communities from Stordalen Mire, Sweden - 712P3M metaG | ecosystem: Environmental > Terrestrial > Soil > Wetlands > Permafrost | place: Sweden: Stordalen | collected...
GTCAGCGCAACTCCGCGACGGCTCCTAATCCAGCTTCAAATTCATCGCAGCAAACGGCTTAATCCATGCATCTCCGCGCGCACACTGCCGAGAAACACCAGGAAAGGGTACAATCCTCCCAACCGTGAACGCTCGAAGCAAGTCCCTACGTCCCCGACGCCCCACAGGCCATACATCCATTCGCGATGTGGCCAGCCGCGCCGGCGTTTCCATCGCTACAGTCTCGCGCGCAGTGAACGGCATCTCCACTGTCGATCCTGAACTTGCGCGGCGAGTGTGGAAGGCGGTGGAAGAGGTGGGCTACCTGCCCAATACGCAGGCGCGCGCGCTGGTCTCGGGCCGCAGTCGCATGCTCGGCCTGATTGTCTCCGAGATTACGAATCCATTTTTCCCTGAGCTCGTTCAGGAGTTTGAGAATCTCGCTGTCGCACAGGGGTACGAAGTCCTGATCGGCTCAACCAACTACGATCCCGGGCGCACCGAGTCGCTGATTAAACGCATGCTGCAGCGCAATGTGGATGGCGTCGCCGTGATGACCTTTGGGATTGAAGAGGACCTGGTGCAGAAGCTCGTCGATCGGGGCTTTCCGCTGGTCTTTGTCGACGCGGGACCGCAGCTTGAGAACATCCGCGTGCTCAAAGTGAATTACGGCGAAGGAATTCGCCAGGCTGTGCAACATCTCGCCGCTCTCGGCCATCGGCAGATCGGCTTTATCTCCGGCCCGCTGCGTCTTCGCTCCGCTGTGGCCCGGCGCGACGCATTCATCAAGGCGATGCGCGAGCTCGGCCTCAAAGTGCCGAGGCAGCACCTGGTAGAAGGCGACCACACGATGGAAGGCGGCATTGCGGCTATGGAGAAGCTGACTGCCCTGAGTGCGCTGCCGACCGCTGTGCTCTGCTCGAACGACATGACCGCAATCGGTGTGCTGCACGCTCTTTACCGCACCACCCACAGGGTTCCTGACGACATTTCCGTCGTCGGCTTCGACGACATTCATCTGGCGCAGTTCATGCTGCCGCCGCTGACCACTGTTCAGATGTCGTGCAAAGAGCTGGCCGTTGCGGCGGTCGACGCGCTGCGAGCGGGCATCGAACTGAACCATCCAAAGGCCAAACAGACTGAATGGCAGATCACAACGCGGCTGGTTGTGCGCCAGTCAACCGCGTTTCCGCGCGGCACGCTCCCTGCAGTAGTCAAGCGGGCTGGGGCCAAGCGCTAGAGCCAAGTGCGCCGGCCAAGCACCGCCGCTTCGTTCCGGGGCTAGCGTGCTCCGCCGAATCTCCACGAAACCGACCCGCCAACGAATGAGGCCATTCGGATGCCGACGGCCCACTCTCGACCTTCGCTCGATCCGCAATCGAAGTCGTTTGGTGCGCCACTCGGACCCGAACCCGCCGGACAACTTGGGATGCCATCTCCAACCTGCCATGGCGTGCCAGAAGCCAGCGGCGCGATGGTCTCGGTGGTTTGGCCGGTGTAGCCGCGAGCCAGCATGCCGTTGGCGCCCAACTCCAGACGGCCGTCAATGAATGTGCGCACCAATGCCAGGCGGGTCTCTCCAACGGGAATAGCTTCAAACTGCGTGTAGTTGTTCGGTGCGTTCGCGGTATCGAGCAGCTTGTGACCCACATACTCGTATTCGCCGCGCGCGTGCAAATCCAGAGGCAGCTTGTCGAGCGTGACCAGGCCGTCAAAGATGGTGCGAGGCGCTTCAGGCGTGATCTGAGGAACGTCTCCATAGCTGTCGCCCAGCAGGCGCGCGTCGGCCTTGGAAAAGACCGCTTGCACACTGGCGAAGCCGCTGAATTGATGACGCATGTTGGCGGTAAGAAAGTTGAGCTTCCCCGGTCCGAGAGGTTGCTGTGAGCCATTGTCGGGATCGATCTTGCCCAGAGTCTGTGTGGTGGTTGTGTGGCCCACCGTCACGCGAAATTCGGTGGCGGAAAAGTCTTTTTCGAGCACCAGTTGCATGGAGTGGGAGCGCTCAAAGGGCGAAGCCAGTGCCGATGCACGGGCAGAGCCGCCCGCGGCCATGGCGCCCACCGAGATGCGTGGGTCTTCAGTAAAAAAGGCCTGCCCGACGCTGAATGAGGCCGATGGCAACCAGCGCGCCGCACCTGTTCCCGGTGTCCAGGTCACGGTAGCTTTGGGAGCGAGAAAACTGCTCCATTTGTCATAGGAATAGGTCGAGTTCATCTTGTCGACGTTTTTCAACTCGATGATGTCGGGGCGCAGGCCGCCATAGAAGCGCACATGCTTGCCGAGATCTGCGCGCAACGCTGCGTACGGAGTGAGATCGCGAATGGTAACGTTGTTGCCCAGGACGGGGACGAAGGAGCCATAGACCTTCGGATCGGCCAGCGGATAGTGGTCGAGATCGTCGTTGTGAATGTCGTCTTCGTGATAGTCGAGGCCGGTCATTCCTTGCAGCCACGTTGCAAAAGTGTGCGTTTCGCGCGCCTGTGCGCCTTCCACGGTGCGAAACTCGCTCTGCCGGATGAGACCCTCGCCAAAGTTTGAAAACAGAGCCAGGTTGTAGGTGCGCGCGAATCCCGAGAAGGCCACCTCATCTTTGGTTCCGAGCTTCCAGCGGTCGTCGGCGGCGAGCAGCGCGGTGTGCGTTTGATCTTTCTGGCGCGGGTCGAGCGTGTCGCCCACATCCTGGCCAAATCCAACAGGAACCAGGTTCCCCTCGTGCGAGACGCCATAATAAGCGATGCTGTAGAGAGTGATCTCGTGCCGGCCGACCTCGAAGACGCGCTGCGCGTTCAACTTGAACATTTGGCGATGCTCGAGATCCTTGAGCAGACCGTTGCCGTAGTTGGCTTCGAGTGCTACCCACTCCCGCTTGGCCGGATCCTTCGGGGAGAATCCAGCAGTCATATCAAGGTCGCGATAGTCGCCGGTGAGGGTGACAAAGTTTGCGATCTGCTGGCGTGGCAGGTAGGTGGCGGCAAGGTTGAGCGCGTGATTGCCCTCGAGCACGTTGAATGCGCCGCCGTCAGTGGTGACACCGGCGAGCGCGCCGGAGACGTAGATATTGGGGTCGGCATATCCGTTGCCGTGTGCATTGGCGGAGAGATTGTTCGTGACCAGATAGCCGCCCACCGCGATGTATTGCGCGATCGGCTCGCCATGATCGCCGGCCACGCCCGGCACAAAATACTGCGGCGCCTTGATGCCGCCCGCGGCGGTCTCAATGGGCATGCCGGGGATGGAAATTGGTGCGCCCGGACGCCCGGGATTGGCGTCGAGCAGCTGCTCGCGCACCAGAACTTTCTGGGATGGGTCGGGAGCGTCGAGGTCGATCTGGCTTACGTCGCCGTTGACAACTACCTCTTCAGAAGCTCCGGCCACCTGTTCCAGGCGAAGCGTGAGGCTCGCTGTCGTGTCGCTCAGTTGCGCTCTGCGCGTAACCGGGGCAAATCCAGCGGCATCCACGCGCACGGTGTAGGCGCCCCACGAAGGCAAGTTGGTCGAAAAGGCGCCGTCATTTCCTGTGGTGGTTTTTTGCGCCGCATGGGAATCGGAGTCCAGTTCAATGTGCGCTCCGGCTACTGGCTTACCCGCCGGATCGAGCACGGTTCCCGCAACACGGATCTGCGCCGGCTGAGCGATTGCGCCGCAGGCAGCAAGGGCAAGCACGAATGGTGTGACGATTTTTAGGTTCGTGCTACCCATTGCTTCTGTCCTGCGGCGAACCGATTCACGCTCAGTTCGGTCTCTTCAACTCTGCTTCAGTGTTTGTGGCTGTGGTTGTGAGGGTGGTCGTGTTTGTGGGAGAGGGCGGTCTGCTCAGGCCCATCGATCACCTTGGCCGGCACGGTCATCACCAGTTGCCCATGTTGCACGCCTTTGAGGCCGATGATGCGGTCGGCGAACTGCGCCACATGTCCCGATTTTCCATGGACGATCAGCACCTCAAGGCAGGAGTCGTGATCGAGATGCGCGTGGCTTGTGGAGACAATCAACTCGTGGCTTGCGTGTTGCAGTTCGGTGAGCTTTTCGCTCACCCCGTGGGCGTGATGGTCGTAGATCAGGGTCACGGTTCCCACCACGGTAGCGTCGGGCATCGCCGTCTGCTCCTTGACCAGCCGATCGCGAATCAAGTCGCGAAAAGCTTCGGAGCGGTTGGTGTAGCCGCGATGGCGCATGGAGCGGTCGAAGCGCTTCAGAAGGTCCGAGTCCAGGGCGATGCCTATCCTGCTCAGCACACTCATGGCAAACTCCTCATCGTGCTCCCGGTTGGCTCATGCCGCTAGTTGATGTACGCGGGGGCACGGGAAGTGGATTGGTAGCACGATCATAATAATCATGCTACGCCGCGAGGGCTGAGAGTGTGACGTCGGGCACATTCTTTGGAATGAGGGATTTGGTGGATGCCGAAAAGGCCTAGATTCAGTTCAGGAACATCGTCCGGTAGAGCGTGTCGCGCTGCACGGGCTTGAAGCCGGCGTCGCGGATGATGCGGCGCAACTCTTCTTCGGTGGTGCAGTTGGAGGTGCCCGCGGCCCTGACCACGTTCTCCTCGAGCATCACTGAGCCGACGTCGTTGCCGCCAAAGTGCAGTCCCAGCTCAAGCACCTTGAGCCCCTGGGTCACCCAACTGGCCTGAACATTCTCGATGTTGTCGAGATAGAGCCGCGAGATGGCCAGCACCTTTAAATATTCAACACTGGTCGCTTCGTCCCAGCCGCGCCCGCCCAGTGCCGTGTTCCCAGGCTGGAAACTCCACGGGATGAACGCCGTGAAGCCGCCGGTCTCTTCCTGCAAGTTGCGGACAACTTCGAAGTGATTGATCCGCTGTTCGAAGGTCTCGCCCACGCCGAACATCATGGTCGCGGTGGTGCGCATGCCGAGCCGATGGGCGGTGCGGTGCACGCTGACCCAATCCTCAGTGCGGCACTTGAGCCGTGCAATGCGCTTGCGCACATCGTCGTCGAGGATCTCAGCGCCGCCGCCGGGAATGGAATCGAGCCCCGCATCGCGCAGGCGCATAATCGTGTCGCGCAGGCTCAGGTCGCTGTACTCGGCAATCGCCAGCACCTCACTCGCGCTCAGGCAGTGCAGCCAAATCTGCGGGAACCGCTGCTTGATGCCCGTAAACAGCCGCTCAAACCATTCGATCTTCAGGTCAGGATGGATGCCGCCCTGCATGAGCACGCCCGTTCCGCCCATTTCGAGAGTCTCGGCGATCTTCTCATAGATCTTCTCAAACTCGAGGATGTAGCCTTCCTTCGCTTTGGGCCCCTTGAGCGGGCGGTAGAAGGCGCAGAAGTTACAATACTCGGTGCAGAAATTGGTGTAATTGATGTTGCGATCGATGATGTAGCTGACCACGCCCTCAGGGTGCAGCCGGCGGCGCACCGCGTCAGCCTCAAAGCCGAGGCCAATCAGGTCAGGAGAGTTAAAGTGGTCGAGCGCTTCTTGGCGGGTCAGGGCCATACGGAGATTCTACCAATTCGCGGGCGAAAGCGTTCGGCGCAGTCGATTGCGAGTTCGTTTTTCAGCGTGGGTTGTGAGGTCGATTCTCAGCGTGAGTTGGGCTTTTGCGCCTGCTGATCGTCCGGCGTTTTGCGAAACAAGAAAAGCCCTCGCCCGCGAATCCGCCGGCCCTGAGCGCGCGAGAGGTTTGAGGCCGTTGAGACTCCGCTGAAAAGGACAAGGAAGTCCCAAAAGGCGCGCCACCGGGTCTTCTTGATTTCCTCAGTCACGGAATCCACACTCCCCGGTCAACTTTACGTGCATCGTTCTCACTTTCATTTGAGGGACGAAGCCTCGCTCCGGTTGCAGGATCTTGAGCTGAATTCATCCGATTGGTTGAGGGCAGGGAAGTGAAACCGCGGCCGTCATCGTCTTCTGCGCTTATCCCCTGAAAACCCAGCGCCCATGCTCTCGAAGAAGCTCGCAACCGCCTGCAGCAGGCTTGCAATCAGTTCCAACAGTCCTTCCATGCTGCCTCAATCCTCCGGCGGCTTCGGCGCCGGCTTGGGGACAGGCCTCGGCTTTTTGGCCGGGCTTGAAACGCCCATGCTCATCAGCAAAAATCCCAGCCCCTTGCGCAAAGAATCCATCATGCTCACAAGTTCTCCAGCCTTTCCAATCCATTCGGCCCGCGCCGGTTTGACCGGTTTGCCCGGCCTCGCATCCGAGGCTCTTTCCTTTGAAAGTCAGGTCCTGCGCTATTTCTTCGGGGCAGCCGAGGGCGCCGCAGGGGCTGCGGGAGCTGCCGCAGCCTTGCCGCGCAGGATATCGAGCGCCTCGGGCGGCAGCGGCTTGTTAGCGTTTGCAAGCAGCAGGCTCACCTGCCACAACTGCGTTTCGCTCAGGACGTCCTTATATGAAGGCATGCCGGTCAGACGAATACCGTTGGCCGCTTTCCAGTAGGTTTCGCCAGGCGGGTCGTCGCTCACCCCCACTACGTCGCCGTTGTGGTGTTTCTCCCAAAGGGGCGGCGCGCTGGGATACATATGCGATCCAAATCTTGACGGGATGCCATTGTACCCGTGGCAGACCGCGCAATCGTCGCGATAGATTTGCGCGCCGGCGATCAGGTTGGCCTCGTTCACAGGGATCGGCGGGGTCCCGATCTTGTCGCGCTCGATGCGCGCGTTGAGCGGCACATGGGTGATGAGTTGCTCTTGAGGAAACGGCTTATCGGCCACTGCGACAGGCACCTGGCCAAACTCAAGATATGCCAGCACGACGAACGGAGCCAGAATGAACCCGATGATGATGCCAAGCAGAACCTTGCCCATTGCTTGAGCCTCTCCAGAGCCAAATTGGTGGCTCGCTGTGTTCTCGTCTTCAATCCTAGTCGATTCACATCGGCATTCAGGATGAAAGAGAGAGTGATTGGCTTGCGGCCTGTGAGCACGGAATCTGGATTCAAGTGACTCGCCGGCTCAAGCATCACGCCCTTTTGCGCGGCGAATCGGCCCCGCGCGCGTCCAAAGCAATGCGGGCTCACCCACAACACTCCCTTGGGATGGTTTAATACCTAAGGGGGGAGCGCGGCCTGAATGAGGGGTTGGGCTTCCGTACTCCCGTGGAGGTATCCCGAGTCCGATGTATTTATTTCGCCGTCTTGCCCTTCTGCTTGCGATCAGTTTGAGTGCAACTTGCGTCGTCCAGGCCGAAGAGCCGCGTTCGAGTAGCAGTTCTGCCTCTTTTGACCCCGCCCAGGCGCACACGCCCATCCAGCCCAATCCCCCGGCCGACACACAAACGCAGCCGGCGACCCCGCAGCAGCCGGCAGCCCAGCCGCAGGCCCCCGCTCAAAATCAGACGCCCGCTCCCGCCGACGCGCAGAGCCAGCAATCCCCGAGCCAGGCCGCGCAGGCTCAGGGACAGATCAGCGTGCAGGCCCGCATCAAGGCTCGCCGCGAACAGCGCCGCGCTCAAGCCATCCACGAGATCTACGACCACCTCTATGACGGCTACGTCGGCGCGGGATACCTCCGCTTCATTCCCGGCGCCAAGCTGCAACGAGTGAACATGTACGACTGGAACTTCGGCTTTACACGCTACCTCAGCGAGCGGCTTGGCGTGACGGTTGACGGACGCGGCTACTACGGCACACCGTTTATTGAGCCCATTCAGGACGGCGGGTCGGGCATTACCAAGCCGGCCATCAGCGTTTACTCCGTGATGGGAGGGCCCACATACCGCTTCTACATCCAGCCCAAATTCTCCGTCTCCGGCCGGGTGATGGCGGGCTATGCTCAAGGCAACTTCACTGGAGACACGAATGGATTTGGCAGCCTTTGCACTCAGGGCCCGGGTGGCAGTTGCGCCCTCTGGCCCGATGGCCCAACCTTTGCCGCCAATGCCAGCATCTTTGTGGAGTTCAATCTCGCGCCGAACCTCGGCATCCGCATAGCCCCTGAATACATGCTTACCGGCTTCGGCTCAAGCCTGCAGAATGGGCTGGGCTACACCGGCGGCCTTGTTTATCGGTTTGGGAAGCAGTAAGTAAGACAGGAAACACGGAACAGAGAAGCAGGGATTGAACGAATCTCCCCGTGTGCGCAGGGCGCCAGGCTCCGAGGTGTCTACGCGTACTTTGCCTGGAAACCATGCCTGAATGGAAACTCACTTGCGATCCCATCGTGAAGCGGTTGCGCTGGATGATGCTGGCTGCCATGGTGTTTAGCATCCTCAATACGCTTCTCGGCCAGCCGAAGAGCTTTTGGCCCCAACCTGAAACAGCGATACGCGGCGATGGGTTATCCATCTACAATCCCACCAACCGCACCTTCGAATTCTTTCTGGGCCATGGCTGGCGGGCATATGTTGCCGCTAGCTTCATTTATCTAGCGACCGCATTCCTGGCCGTCTCTCTGTTGCCCAAAATGCCTGCTTTGATTGCGGCCTTTGCGGTCATCTTCGGCCACTACTTCGGGGCAACCCTGTGGCTCGGTTCCGTCTGGCATCTGGGCTGGCTGGGCTTCATCCTATATGCGGTTGTCCTTGGCATGATGCTGGCGCTCTGGGTCTTTCCACCAGCGCATACAAACGATTCAATCGGCAGGCGGCTCCGTTGGGTTATGACCGCGGCCATCCTCTTTGACTTCATCGTTACCCTGCTCGGCCAGCCACACAGTTACTGGTTGCACCCTGAGACGGTGAATGAAGCCGATCCGTTCTTCGGCTTCTTCTTGTTGCGCGGATGGATCGCAGGCGTGGCCTTCTATCTGGTCTACCTGTGTGCCACTTTCCTGCTGGTCTCCGTTGCACCCAGAACGACCGCGCTCCTCTGCAGCTTCGCGCTGCTCTTCGGTCATTTCAGCGGAGCGTCCAGTTGGCTGTTTTTTCGTTGGCGCCTGGGAATGCAAGCCCCCATCCTTTACGGCGTTCTCCTTAGCACTTTCATCGTATTGCTCGTGTTCCCGACCGTTGAGGCGCTGAAGCAGCCCCGGCCAATCGAATGACTCCCTGACCCCTGACCCCGTCACTGAAGTATCGGAATCCCCGCGATGCGCTTTTGCCACTCGGCCGGGCCGGTCTGGTGTACGCTGGTGCCTTTCGAGTCCACGGCGACCGTTACCGGCATGTCGCGCACTTCGAACTCGTAGATGCCTTCCATTCCCAGGTCCTGAAACGCCAGCTGCTTCGAACTCACAATCGCCTTTGAAACCAGGTATGCCGCGCCGCCCACGGCCATGAGGTAGACCGCGCCAAACTCCTTGATAGCCTCGATCGCAACCGGGCCGCGCTCCGCCTTGCCGACCATGCCCAGGAGTCCGGTCTCGGCCAGCATTTGGCGCGTGAACTTGTCCATGCGCGTCGCCGTTGTGGGGCCAGCCGGCCCGATCACCTCTTCGCGGACGGGGTCGACCGGCCCCACGTAGTAGATAAATCGGTCCTTGAAGTCGACGGGCAGCTTTTCGCCGCGGGAGAGCATATCGGTCATGCGCTTGTGTGCGGCGTCGCGGCCAGTGAGCAGCTTGCCCGTGAGCAGCAGCACTTCGCCCGGCTTCCATTTGGCCGCTTCAGCGCGGGTAACGGTGTCGAGATGTACGCGGCGCGCGCCTTGTGGGTCATAAGTGAGTTTGGGCCAGTCCGCGAGATCCGGCGGATCGAGATACACCGGCCCCGAGCCGTCGAGCACAAGGTGAGCGTGCCGCGTGGCAGCGCAGTTGGGAATCATGGCAACAGGCAGGTTGGCAGCGTGGGTAGGCGTGTCGAGCACCTTCACGTCGAGCACGGTCGTGAGACCGCCGAGGCCCTGCGCGCCGATGCCTAGCCGGTTGACCTTGTCGTAGAGTTCCACGCGGAGCTTTTCTGCCGTTGTCTGCGGGCCCCGCGCGATCAGATCCAGAATATCGATGGGGTCCATCAGAGATTGTTTCGCCAGCAGCATCGCCTTTTCAGACGTGCCGCCAATGCCGATGCCCAACATTCCCGGAGGGCACCATCCAGCGCCCATCGTCGGCACGGTCTTCAGAACCCACTCCACCACTGAGTCGGATGGGTTGAGCATGACGAACTTCGACTTCGCCTCAGACCCGCCGCCCTTGGCCGCGACCGTGAGATCGACTTTGTCGCCCTTCACCAGCTCAACGTTGACCACGGCAGGCGTGTTGTCTTTGGTGTTCTTGCGCGCGCCAGCCGGGTCGGCCTGAATTGAAGCGCGAAGCTTGTTGTCGGGGTCAAGATAGGCGCGGCGCACGCCCTCGTCGACCATCTCCTGCAGGTCCTTCACCGCCTCGCCTGGGCCGGGTTCGAAGCGGACGTCCATGCCGACTTTTACAAAGGCGTTGACGATGCCGGTGTCCTGGCAGATGGGGCGGTGGCCTTCGGCGCACATGCGGCTATTGATGAGGATCTGCGCGATGGCATCTTTAGCGGCGTGCGACTGCTCCCGGTCATAAGCTTTGGCCAGGCTGGTGATGTAGTCCACCGGGTGGTAGTAGCTGATGTATTGCAGCGCGCCTGCGACGCTGGCGATAAAATCTTCCTGGCGAATGACGGTCATGAGGGCTCCTATTCGAACTCTCTAGGGTAAAGGAAGAGGCGGAAGTTTGGCAGCGACGAGATCGGAGCTAGCCGTAGAGTTCGATGAATTGCCGTCTCGGATCTGTGTCCCATGTGATGTCAAAAAGAGCGTAATTTGGAAGAGGGAGAGCATCACACGCCTCAATGTATTCCGCCACCGTCATGCCCGTGCGATATTGAGCGAATCGAATCGCAGCTTGGCCACGCATCGGATTTTCCTCTCTGCACTTTCTGATGCGGCGCGAATGCGGGCCGTCGTAAGCGGGAACTCCCCAGAGTCTCTTGGGCATCGAATTATTCCTACGGTTGGTGTGTCGTCTGACTTCGTTTCATTATTGCCCCGGCTCGTAGGCTCCGTGCAAATCCGTGTGAATATGGTTGGCGCGCTCGAGCCGATGGCACCGGACAAAGAGACGTTCTCAGGCCTGAGAAGAATGCAGGGACTTCGTTATTCGAACCATCTCCATCTCGGCGTAGGGAGTGGAGAACACTTCCGGTGCGGTGTGGAGAATTCGGAAGAGGGCGAAGACATAGCGCATGCGCTGTTCGAACTTTGCCCAGTTTCTTGCCGCCGTCGGCATTGAGATGCCTGGAATGTCGTTGGCGACCGTTAGAGCCCTCTCGCCGATCTTGTAGGTCATTAGCTTCTTGGTTGCGAACCGCCGAATCACAATCGGCATCGCTCCGCGAATGTATGGCTCAAGACGAATGTGCTCGTGGTAGACGATCTCGCAGTTGCCCGCGATCATTGCCGCTCGCTTCGCTTCAAGATTGTCCGTGTCGAACGCCGCGAGATAGCAACGAAACGCAGCCGCGAGCCGGTCCTGCCCGTGCCGATTCAGCCCGTGCCGCTCGGTGGGGCCGGTGCGGAGGCCCGCAAAGAATGCGTCTCGAGCGTCGCTGGAGGCGCCGCTTTCAAGCAACGAAAGAAACCGCGCCGACTGCTCCCCGATGTCTTGTATCACGATTTGATTTCCGAGCAGCATGAGCTTCGCGGCGTTTGCACGGCTCCGGATGGCGAGGGCCCGACCTGCGAAGCCGCTCGTCAGAATTCCAATGGCGGCTCCAATTGCTGCGGTGAAGTAGGCGGGAGAGAAGCCGAGCGAATGGCCTGCAAAGAATCCAGCTGCGGTACCGATTACCGAGCCGACAAGACCTGATGTTATGGTCGCGTTGGCGATCGCGCTATCAAGGTCCTCCTGCCGGATTGTCACGCCGGCTTTACGCGAGCCCCATACCGCCCATGAGTGAAAGTTGGGCCCGCCCTCGCGCCCCAGGCTGTCGGCGAGCGCCTCGGAGAGTAAGTAATGGAGCGTCGTTATCAATTGATTTGAACGCACCGGGTCCGGCTCGGCACACGCATCCCTGATCGAAGCGATCCACCGGTCGGAGGTAGGCATGCCGTCAGTATCGCGGACACAGACGCCAGGATACAACCGTTTTAAATAGCGCAAGATTGTCGCGAACTCAAACCGCGTCGGACCAGAGAAGGGAAGTTAACCTATTTTGTGGGGACGGCCGGCCGCAAATCGGTGTGCATGAAGTCGTCGCCCTTGAAGAGAATCGGCTCGCGCTTCTCCCGGGCCAGCGCATAGCTGAAGCAGTCGCCGAAGTTGAGGTTCGCGGCGTGCCCGCTGCTTTTGCCGTAGTCGCGATAAGCCCGGCTCGCGATCTTCGATTGTTCCGGAGTGAAAGCTTCGACAACAATATCGAACTCCTCGATCAACTCGTCAATTTCCAAGCTGAGAGCAGGATTCTTCAGTCTTTCGATCACGACTGAAATCTCGACATAGGTCGCCGCAGAAAGGCGAGCGTAGTCTGCCTCGTCGAGCGCTTTGCCAAAGACGCGCCAATCCGATTCCCGCTTGAGAATCGCGACCATGGCTGATGAGTCGACGATCAAAACGGTAGCCCAGTATCTTTGTCGTACAGCAGGTCGCCGATTTTGTCAGATGGAGGCAAGTCTTTCAGGAGGGGCGCGGTCCGTTGAGTAAGCCGGTCTAGCCATTCCATACGGCTCTCCCGCCTTGTGGCTTTTTGCTGCCGTTCTAGCCGCTCCTTGAGCGCAACCTTCACCGCCGTCGTCACCGTCTCCCCATTCCTGCGCGCCAACTCCCGTGCCAGCTGGTCAGTTTCTTCATCCTTGATGCTCAGTGCCATCGTTTTCTACCTTTCTACCTGAGCTTTCTACCATTCTACCATTTTCCTTCCAAAATGCGCCCGAAAACGCGCTCTCACGCCTAAATCCAATAAATGACCTAATCTAGTTCCATGCCCGATTCCGCTTTTGAAGCCGCCCAGTCCGACATATTCGACCTGCTCGTCGTCGGCGCCGGACCGACCGGCCTGGCCTGCGCCATTGAGGCTCGGAAGGCCGGCTTTCGGGTCGTTCTGGTCGACAAGGGCTGCATATGCAACTCGCTCTTTAACTATCCGGCGCACATGACCTTCTTTACCACGCCCGAGCTGCTCGAGATTGGCGACATCCCCTTTCCCAGCCCCAACGCAAAACCCACACGCAACGAGGCCCTGCAGTATTACCGCCTTGTCGCCGCGCACTATAAGCTCGACATGCGCCAGTATCATCGGGTTGAGCGCATCACGGGCTTTGACGGCGCATTCACCATCCATCTCGTCGATCGCTTCGGCCGCCACAGCGCTCTTCAGTCCCGCAAGCTGGCCCTCTCCACCGGCTATTACGACCTGCCCAACTACATCGGCATCCCTGGCGAGGAACTCAGCAAAGTCCACCACTATTACGTCGATCCGCATCCCTACTTCGAGATGGATGTGGTCGTCATCGGCGGCAAGAACTCCGCGGCCATTGTTGCTTTGGAGCTTTGGCGCAGCGGCGCGCGCGTCACCCTCGTCCATCGCGGACCCGGGATTCAGCCGCATGTGAAGTACTGGATCAAGCCCGATATTGAGAACCGGATCAAGAACGGCGAAGTCAAGGCGTTCTTTCATTCTCATGTGGTCGAGGTCACCCCGGACACGGTGTCGGTCCAGACACCTCAAGGCTGCATCACCCTGACAAACGATTTCGTCTTTGCCATGACCGGGTACCATCTCGATTTCGGTTTTCTTGAGTCGATGGGCATCCGTTTCGAGGGCCCCGACCGGCTTCCTGTCTGCGATTCGGAGACGCTGGAAAGCAATGTCCCAGGCATCTACCTGGCCGGGGTGATCGTCGCCGGCTCGCGCACCAACGAGATCTTCATTGAAAACGGCCGCTTCCACGGCCACCAGATCGCCCGCGCCCTTGCGGCAAAACTGGCCCCGGCCATCTAATCCCATATGCCTTACCGTCCCGGATTCCCGTACACTGTCAATCCTGAGGCGATTGAGTTGAAGAGGAAGCAAATGCGTTTCTGGCCGCGGTCAATTCGATGGCAGATGCTGGCAGCCCTGTTGCTGCTCGAGGGGCTCTCCATCACACTTTTTGCGGTTCTCATGATCCGCCAGCAGACCCACGACATTTATCAGCGCGCGCAGCGGCGCCTCGCTTATGAGGCGCGGTCGCTGGCGCTGCAGTCGCGCGAAGCCCTGCTGCAGAACCAGCCCGGCTGGATCGCTCTCTCCGTCAAGATGATGGGTCAGGACCCTTCGGTCTTGCGCGCAAAGGTGACAGACGGCGCGGGAAAAGTGCTCTACGTCAGTAAGGGCAATCCGGCCGAGACAGACCTTTCTTCGATGGAGCGAGCGCAAATTCCGCTCCTCAAAGGCGATCAGGCACAGATTTTCAACCTTGGCCGCGATGACTGGGAGAGCGTTGGAGCCATCTACACCGGCAATGATCTGCGCGGCTACGCATGGATCGAGTACAACCATACGTCGGCCCGCGAACTGTTGGATTCAATCCTCGACGACACAATCCTCTTCGGCATCATCTGGCTTGTGGCGTCCGCGGTCCTGGTGTTACTCATCTCGCGCTCGATCTCGCAACCGCTGGAGGTGTTGCATCGCGGAACCCGCGCCCTGATGAGCCTTCCGGAGAGCGACGGCAAATTCCCGCTCCCCATCTCCGTTCATAACGAGATTGGCGATCTGATTGAAACCTTTAATCGCATGGTTGCCTCCATTGGTGAGCAACGTGCCGGCCTCAATGACACGCTGTCGCTGCTCGACTCAATGCTGGCCAATGCGCCAATCGGGCTCGCCTTCTTCGATCGCCGCTGCCGGCTTGTCCGCGTCAACCAGGTCTTCGCCGATATGACGGGGATTCCGCTCTCGAGCCACCTGGGCCGGACTCTGCCGGAGCTGGTGGCCCAGCCGGTTGCGCAGCAGTTGGAAGACGCGGTGCTTCGCGTATTTGCGGAAGAGGAGCCAATACGCAATCTCGAACTCACAGGCCCACCGCAATCGGACTCGCCCGGAAGACTCGATCAGACCTCGACCTGGCTGGCCAGCGCCTATCCGGTGCGCACTACCGCGCAACAGATGCGCTGGGTTGGGGTCATCGTTCTCGACGCGAGCGAGCGCAAGCGCAACGAGGAGGCGCTGCGCAAGACTGAGAAGCTCGCGGCCACCGGCCGTCTCGCAGCGTCCATCGCTCACGAGATCAACAACCCGCTCGAGGCCATCACCAACCTGCTCTTCCTGCTGCGCAGTTACTGCGGCCTTCAAGATCCCGCGCTCAACTACGTGGTGATGGCCGAGCATGAAGCCACGCGCATCTCGGAGATTACGCAGCAGACGCTGCGCTTCTATCGCCAGTCCACTTTGCCCGGCCGTGTGCGCATGGGCGAGCTGCTTGATTCGGTCCTGAGGCTTTATCCCGCGCGAATCAATTCTCTCAAGCTGCAGGTTGAGCGCCGCTATGACGCGGAGCTGGACATCTTCTGCTATGCCGGTGAGCTGCGGCAGGTATTTGCCAACCTGGTGGGTAATGCGATCGACGCGAGCAGCACCAACGGGAGGCTAATCCTGCGTGCGCGCGCCTCACACAATTGGAAAGACCCGGCGCAACGGGGAATTCGCTTTGTAGTGGCCGACAACGGCTCCGGAATGGATTCGGGCGTACGCGCACGCATCTTCGAGGCCTTCTTCACAACAAAGGAGATTACAGGAACCGGCCTTGGTCTTTGGGTGAGCCACGAGATCGTCGAGAAGCACCGCGGCCTGATCCATGTGCGCAGCCGTACGGCCTCCGCTGACCGCCCTTCAGGCACCGTCTTTCAGATATTCATCCCCGACGACCCGAACATCGCAGCTTCGCCTCGACAAGTGGCCTCAGCTTCGGTGTAGCAAGCGGACTGCGGGTTCTGGTTCGGTCGATTCAGACTTGCTCATCGCTTTTCGGGCTTTACTGGCCGCTAATCCTGATTGACCTCAAAGATTCATCTGCGCGGCTTCCCGTCTTCATTGAGCGACCGGTAGAATGGGTTGCACCCGAGCAGGATTTTCACCAAGGAGAGATTCCCCAATGCCAGTCAACCCCCAAATTGCCGCAGCCGCCGCCATGTTTCGCCAGAATGACCACTTTGTTCCCAAGATCTTCGAGAGCATGACGGCCGAAGAGTGGAACAGCCGCCCAAACGAGACCACGAACTGCATGCTATGGGAGGTAGGCCACATGGCCTGGGCGCGAGAGCGCACGCTGCACTTTATCGGCGTGGAGCGGAGCACGCCCTCGCTGAACGAGTTTGCCCGCGGCAAAGGAAAAGCGGACACTTCAAAATATCCATCTCCCGGGGAGCTTGCAGCCGAGTGGAACGAGCTTTCTTCGGTGCTCACCGCGGCGCTCGAGTCGGCATCCGTCGAGATGCTCTCGGCACCCCCGCCCGCACAGGCCCCGCCTTCAACCGATGGCACCATTGGCGGAATCGTGAGCTTCATGGCCTACCACGAGACTTACCATTTTGGGCAGGCAGCCTATATAAGCCGCTGGCTTGGCCACGCGCCGCTCATGGGCTAGAGCGTTTTCGATTCACATGCTGACATTTCGAAGTCTTTGAAGGTGGCTTTTTCTTGAGGAAAAGGCCGCTTGGCGTCCAGACTTCTGTATATAGCAGAATCGAAAACGCTGCAGCTGCAAAGCGTTAACAAGCCCAGGCTCATTTGCCAAGGCATGGCGCCGGCCAGCCGCCTCAATGGGAGTGTGGCGCTGTCGAGAAAAATTCCTGAAAAAACACTTGCATGCTTACCTTTCTTATGTGCTACAGTCAGTAACACTATGACGAGTAACACTACGCCGCGTCACGACCCCTCTGAGTTGGGCGAGCTGGAACGAAGCATCCTGTCGGTAGTCTGGCGCAAGACGCAAATCACCGCCGAACAGGTGCGCGAGGAACTGGGCCGCCCGCTCAAGGACTCCACCATCCGCACGGTTCTGAGGCGCCTGGAAGAAAAGGGCTACCTCGAGCATTCCCTTGAAAACCGCACCTTTATCTACCGTCCAGCCGAATCGCGGAACCGTGTTGCAGGTCGCGCCGTCAAGCGCATCGTCGATTGGTTTTGCGAGGGCTCGGTCGAGGCTCTGCTGGTCGGGATGGTCGACTCAAAGGTCCTGGACCGCGCGGAGTTGCAGCGGCTTGCGGAGCGTATCGCCGCGGCCCAGAACAGCGCTGAGAGTTCCAAAGATCTCTCGCGCCGCCAGAAGGGAGCGACAAAATGACAATGGCCTCATTCCCTCTGCTCATCGAGGCTGCGCTTCGGGCGCTCCTGGTCGCGCTTGTGGTTTGGGCTGGTCTTCGCCTGCTGCGTGTGGGCAATGTTCTGGCGCAGAAAACGGCTTGGGCTTTGGTTTTGGCTGCCGCTGTGGCCATGCCGCTGTTGATGCGCTGGCAAGGCATTCCAGCGTTCGCGTTGCTCCGCGTGCCCCTGCCTGTAATGCGTTCGGTGGCGGAACCTGCGGCGCCTGTGGAGTCTGCGCAACTATCTGCGCCCACCGGCGAACTTTCAACTCCATCGCTGACCAGGGCCGACTCCGCTCTTCAATTTGCCCCTGCAATTCAATCTGCCTCTGCAACCGGAAACCGATTCCCCGCGCCCTCAATCTCAAAGGGAAAGTACGGCAACCCATTGCCGGCTCCTTCGCCTCTGACATCGCCCGATCCCGTTTCCAATCGGGCTCTGATCGACGATCATCGAGTGGTTCGAGGAGTAGCTCGAGCCATCGCCTGGCAATCGTTCGCCGGATTTCTTTACTTCGCGGTCGCGGGCGCTCTGATCGTGCGCGTGATCCTCGGTCTTGCTGCCGCGCTCAAGCTATGGCTCGGCGCGGAGCCTGTCTGTCTTGAAGGCGACCGAGATCATTTTCCCGGACTTCATCTTCGCTCGAGTCGAGCGATCGCCTCCCCGGTCACGATTGGCTCAGTCGTGCTGCTGCCTGCCGACTACCTTGACTGGGATGCCGAGAAGCTTCGCATTGTCCTGGCACACGAGAGGTCCCACATCCGTCAGGGCGATTTCTACCTCCAATTGCTTGCCGCCTTTTATACCGCACTTTTCTGGTTCAGCCCTCTTGGATGGTGGCTCAAGAACAAGCTCCGCAACCTGGGCGAGGCCATCGGCGACCATGCCGCCCTCAACCAGGCTGCCAGCCCCGCCTCCTATGCCCAACTCCTTCTCGAATTCGCGGCCCTGCCGCGCCCAACCCTTATTGGAGTAGCCATGGCCCGTCCCAGCACCATCTCGCAACGCATTGAGCGTCTTTTGAACGACTCCGCCTTCCGCAAGGCCTTCGCCGATGGCAAGAGGCGTGCCTTGCTCGCAATCCTCATCGTCCCAGGGGCGATCTTTGCCGCAACTGCCTTTGTTCGAGTGGAAGCAGGCAGCGCCGCCCAAACTCAAGCTCCATCGTCCGCGGCCCCCGCAGCTCCTTCGAGCCCTGCCAGTGCCCCAACGCCAGCAGATGCCGCTTCTGCTGATGCAGCCCCGCAAGCCCCTGCGGCCGCTCCTGGCGCTGAGCCCGCGTCCGGGACGACGAGCGGGGCCGATTCGGCTTTTCCGCCTCACCCGCCACAAGCGCCCGCAGTGCCGGGCAAGGGAGATCAACCCCTCGTGCCCGCTCCGCCCGTTCTACTCATTGATACAGATGGTCCCAACCCGCCCGATATTTCGAAGCTGATCGTAGTGCGCGATCAGGCTCAGATACAGGCTCAAGTTGATGCTCATGTGCTGGCCCTGGCGGCAGGGACGTACAAGATCCTGCGAGACTCCGGGGTCTATCAGCTCCAAGGGCCCGACAGCGAGCACTCGAGCTACTCCTATGTCATGTCGAAAGACGGCGACTCCTACGCCATCGTCTCCGGCCCCGACGCCAAGGTCAATTTCTCAGGCAGCTGGAATGGCGCGAAACCCGAGGACATTGAGAAGGCTCGCAAGATGGCCCACGGAAAGTTCCTCTGGTTTGCACACGATGGCAGGTCGTATATCGTTGAGGACCCGGCCTTGATCGCTCAGATTGAGGAGATGCGCAAGCCAATGGAAGACCTTGGCCGCCAGCAGGCGGAGTTGGGCAAGAAGCAGGCTGAACTCGGCAAGCTGGAGGGAGAACTTGGGAAACAATTCGAGTTGGCAAAGATCACCGCGCCCGACATCTCGAAGGAGATGGCCGAAGTCACCGCTGCAATGAGCAAGTTGCAAGCCGACATGGGCAAGGAGATTAACCGGGAGGAATTGGCTGAGGTGCAGGGCAAGCTTGCTCATCTCCAGGGTAAGTTGGGCGCTTTGCAAGGCGGATTTGCTGCCAAAGAAGGCGACTGGGGCGGCAAGATGGGCAAGCTGGGCGAGGAGCAGGGCAAGCTTGGCGCCGAACAAGGCAAGCTCGGTGCGGAGCAAGGAAAGCTGGCTCGGGAAGCCGACCAGAAGACCAAGGCCATCATTGATGAAAGCCTGAAAGATGGAAAGGCGAAGCCCGTCGAATAACAGCTATTCCAGTTTCAAACTTAGCGGCCCCAAGAGGTCGGTGAATTTGAGGCTGGATGGCGCTCTCTCTGTTTGGCGCGACCGACAATGCACCCGTGGATGGATAGGCGTGGCATACGATCGCGAAACGTGCATCCGGTCCATCAGGATGTATCGCGTGCGCACGCCATTGATGGTGGCCGGCATACTGGCCGGAATCGCCTTGCGGTCAACGTAAATCACCAGCGCGGCCTCGCGCGGATTGTCAAGGCTCTGCCCGACACCCACGCCAAAAAAAGCTGGGTATTCTTTCATGAGCCGGCGTGCGGCTTGCTGCTTCGCGCTGAGGGCTGCGTTGAGAGCCGACTGCGAGAGCGTTGAAGCCCCCGCCTCCAAAGGCGTCCTCGGCGCTGCGCCCTGTGCCATCGCGCGTGCATTGGTCGGGATCACCACAGTCCGCACACCGCCAATTGTTAGGGGCGCATCGGCGCCGATTGCTTCGTCAACATAGACCAGCACAGCCGCTTCGCCCGGATGATCGCTGCTGCTGCCGGCGGCCACGCCAAGAATGCCTGTCCTGGGATCAACCAGCAACCGGGCCTGGACAAGGGCACGATTGCCACGCGCAGCTTCGGTGGCCGCCAGAGGCCGAGCCTGCGCCTGCGCCACAGCGCCTGTCTCGACGACTCCAGCGCCATAGTTCAGGCAACTCACGGGGTGATCCGCGCCGCCGACGAACGAATATGCGACGCCATTGCCGGCTAGCGCTGCCAACTCGCTCAACACATCGCCTGCCGGGCTAGCCACAGCCTGGCTTGTCCCGCCCGCATCCATTCCGCCAGTGAAATACAACCCCACCGGCTCGGCGTTTGAGGCGTCAACCACCAACGCGCCGGAGTCTCCTGCATCGGAGAACGCGGTTCCAGTGAGGCCGATCTGGTTGGTGAAGGTCTTGGTCAGGTAGGGCTTCGTCTCCGCGCAGTCGTCGTAGTAGTCCACCGTCACGTCCACGTTTATGGCAGAGATCGCTCCGCACGTCAGCCCCGTCGTTCGCCCGCTCTTTGCGATTGTCAGTGTCAACGCGCCAGTCTCGCCCTTGCCTCCCGTCGAGCTCACTCCCGGAGGTGCGGCGGCCAGCGAACCATCTGCCTGCCGTGCTCCGAGCTCAAGGATGCTGCCGTTGGAGCTGACCGAATGTGAGCCGATCTGCGCGATGGCCGCATCGGCGTTGGTTGAGGCCGCGCTCAAAGGCAGCCACGAGGTGAGCGAAGCGACCAGCGTGGTTCCCGGACCATCACCATTCGGTGTGCAACTGTTGTCGATCAGCCCGGGCTGAATAATTGCGTCGCCCACGGCGGCGTGGTCGCTGCGCGCCAACACGTGATTGTTGCTCAGCACATATTGACGTCCGCTCGAGTCTTCAACGAGCGAGCCGAGAGTGCCACCGCAGCAGTCCGCAACCTGGTTCCCAGTCAGGTCGTAGTCGTTGTTGTTACCGCCGGAGGAGCCGAGCAGCACCGGTGTCGACTGCGCTACCTCGTGGCTGGCCGGATTGCTCGCGATACCCGCGCTATTCAGCAGCAACTGGGACGAGGCGATCGAAGCCGAGTGGCCTACGGTGGCCACAACCCACGTCGGGCTCGTTGATGTGATAGTGGCGGGCGCTGTGTAGACCACCGCGCAGGTTGTGAACGCCTGGGCGCTGCGCTGGCAGTTGATTTCGCCGAGCGACCCTTGCCCGCCAGTCAATCCCGTTGCCGAGTTTGCCAGTGCAAACGAGATTCCGTCGTTGCCTCCCGCTTCGGCCAGCGTTCCCGTGATCGTCACCTGCGCGCTGCCTGGGACAGCGGCGTTCTCTGGCGAGAGTGGTTGCAGAAAGCCCGGTGTCAGCGTGACCACAGACGCGGCGATCGCTGTTTTGTTCATTGTCGCGGTGACGAGCACTTGCACGCGGTCGGCCGTCAAGTAGCTCGGCGGCGTGTATTGGCCTGCCGCGGTGATCGCGCCAGGCCCACTATTGGCATCGCCGCCGGAGACCGACCAGGTGACCGTCGCCGCGCCTCCGCCGGTGAGTGTCGCCGTGAACTGCTCCGCTGCCAATCCCTGTGCATTCGTCCCGTTGCAGCCAGTGCAGTTGGTGTCGATTGAGGTGGTCCCGGGCGCAATGGAAAACGCCGGGTTGCTTTGGTCGGCGCTCACGCCGCCCCCGGCGCAGCCAGTCACAACGATCAGCGCAGGAACCAGCGACGCGGCTCCCATCAGGACGCGCGGAATCCGGGTCCACAGCTTCCTCAAGGGAGCTGATGATCCGCGCGAGGGGTAGGTCATTGATGCCATATCAATGTTGTTCCGCCCGGGAATCCGGATCGCCCAGGCCACACGAGAGGGGAGGATGCACTGCATCTAGGATAGCGCAGCCGACGCGGGCGAAGGCGCGCTCAACGAGGACTATGAAGCCTGCGAGGGCAGCCTGTTTCAAGTCGGGAAGAGGATTCCATCATGCTAGACTTTCACCAGTGTCCCGCCTGCTTGCCAGGATTTTCAACTATGGATGAGACGCAAATCTACGCCCGGCTGTCTGAGATTTTTGAGAGCGTCTTCGATGACGACTCCATCAAGCTGGCGCCGGCTCTGACGGCAAAGGACGTGGATGGCTGGGACAGTCTTGCGCACATTCGGCTGATGCTGACTGTGGAGCGCACATTTAAGGTGAAGTTTTCGACCCCCGAAATTGGCAAACTCGCGAACGTTGGCGGGTTGGTGGCGCTGATCGAGACAAAACTCCAGGCGAAATAAGTCAACATCAGGACGGGAATCGCGTCGATGAACGCTCTTTACCGAGAGTTGCAGTGGTTGCCGCGAGCGCCGGAGGGTTTCTCTGCGCGCCTCAAGCTGTTGGGCCACCCCGCTGGCCCGCTCGGAGTCGAGCTGCAATCATTGGCCCAATACGGCCTCGACCTTAACCAACTCACGCGTCTGGCCAAGGCGATCGCGAGGGCCGGCAATGAAGGCAAATCTCTCGACCCTCTGGTCCCGTTTCGCCTTGCCGTTCTCAGCAATTCCACAGTTGATTTGATTGTGCCGGCGCTTGTGGCAAGCGCCGCGCGCCACGGCATCGCGCTGGAAGTGATCCAGCCCTCCTACGACCAGGTTGCGCAGGAGGCGCTCACACCGGATTCGACCGTCAATCGGGCCAAACCCGACGGTGTTCTTTTTGCGCTCGACTATCGCGCTCTGCCGCTCAAGCTCACACCGGGCGATGCTGAGGCCTCAGCAGCGATGGTCGACTGCGCCATTGGCTACCTGCACGCATTGCGCGAAGGCATCCGGGCCAACAGCACTGCGGTGTGCATCCTTCAAACTTTCGCGCCTCCCGCGGAAGCGCTCTTTGGCAGCCTCGACCGCGCGCTGCCCGGCACTCTGCGTAACGTCCTCGACAGCGTCAATCGCGAGCTCGCCAATTCGTTCGCAGGCACGGGCGATGTTCTGCTCGATGTGGCCTCGCTGGCAGAGACCGTGGGTCTTGCCGACTGGCACAATCCGCAGTTGTGGAACCTGGGCAAGTTTGCATTCTCTGACGAGTTGATTCCGCTCTACGCCGATCATGTGGTGCGCATTGTGGCCGCGCTGCGCGGCAAGAGCCGGAAGGCGCTCATTCTCGATCTTGACAACACGGTCTGGGGCGGGGTGATTGGAGACGATGGCCTTGAGGGCATCGAACTAGCGCAGGGCGATGCGCGGGGCGAAGCGCATCTCGCCGTGCAGCGACTCGCGCTCGATCTGCGCCAGCGCGGAATCGTGCTGGCCGTGAGTTCAAAGAACACCGACGCGGTCGCGCGCGAGCCGTTCCTCAAGCATCCGGAGATGCTCCTTAAGCTCGACCACATTGCCGTGTTCCAGGCCAACTGGAACGACAAGGCAACAAACATTCAGGCCATTGCCGAAGAGCTTTCGCTCGGTCTCGATGCGATGGTTTTTCTCGACGACAACCCGGTGGAGCGGGGCCTGGTGCGCAAGTTGCTTCCGCAGGTTGCCGTGCCCGAACTGCCCGAGGAGCCAGCCTATTACGCGCGGACACTCGCAGCCGCTGGCTACTTTGAGGCTGTCGCTTTTGCCGGCGAGGATTTGAAGCGCGCCGGCTTCTACCAGGACAACGCCCGCCGAGCCACATTGCAGAAGCAAGCGGGCGGAGTCGATGCCTATCTCGCATCGCTGGACATGACCATCACCTTCCAGCCCTTCGATGCGACGGGCCGCGCGCGCATCGTGCAGTTGATCAACAAGTCGAACCAGTACAACCTGACCACGCGCCGCTACACCGAGCCCGAGGTGATTGAGGCCGAGAACACGCCGGATGTCTTCACGATGCAGGTGCGCCTGGCCGACATCTTCGGCGACAACGGCATGATCAGCGTCGTGATCTGCCGCCCCGGTGAGCCAGCCGTTTGGGAGATCGACACCTGGCTGATGAGTTGCCGCGTATTGGGTCGTCGCGTGGAGCACATGGTGCTGCGCGAAATGCTTGAGCATGCGCGCATGGCCGGCATTGAGAAGCTCTTCGGCACCTATCGCCCCACCGACCGCAACGCGCTTGTCCTCGACCACTACGCGAAGCTCGGATTCACGAAGATCGCGGAAGAGAGCACTGGACTTACGCGCTGGGAGCTGATTGTCGAATGCGCCGGGCCTGAACCCGCTCCGATGAAAGTGGTCTCCAGCGGAATTGCAGCCGTTGAAAAAAGAGCCGCTGTTTGATCCGCTCGAGCGCTCCATTTCGGTGCAGACAGTCAGGCCAACTTCTTCGGATCGGCGCGCCAAAACAGCGTGGTACATTGGCCGAAGGATGGTAGCTCGCGGTGCCTGACACACACTCCGATCGCTTGGCTGATGTCGGCCCTCCCGCCCCCTGCGGCGCTGACGGCGCTGCGAACGCGCCCGTCGCCTCGAGGCGCGAACTTCGTGCGATTCCGGCGCGGGACTGGATTCTGCTTCCACTCATCGGTGTCATCACGATTGGGATACTTGGCGGCGGCGCCAGGCTCATCGCCGATCGGGCGACTGCCCATTCGAAACAGGTGGTCGGCACGTGCATCCAGCAATCGGGGTCGGGCCCTCGCCACGGAGTTCCCAACTCTGTGTGTATTGAGAAAAGCTCATCGGGCCAACTGGTGGAATACAGATTTAATGCTTGCGGCGATCGCTCCCCATTCGATTGCGGACAAAAGCCGGAAGGCATCTATCGAATCGTCCTTATAGGCTCATCCATTCCGATGGGGTGGGATGTTTCCGAGCCTGACTCACTTGCTGAGCGGCTTTTGGCCGACCTTTCGCGGTCAACCCATCGCAGAGTCGAGGTCTATAACTCGGCAATGGAAGGATCTGGCGGCTCTCCCGACACTCTGGCCAATCGCATGCCGCGAACCATGGCGTTGCGGCCTGACCTCATTTTGTGGGTGATTAGTTCATGGGATATCGATCCCGAAAAGATCAAGGCTCAGGACAAAGCTGCACAAGGCGGCCTCGCCGGATCGCGGATGCTGGGTCGTGTCTTCGGTAAATTCAGGATTGCAAGTATTCTGACCGAGTTTCTCTTCCGTAGCCAGAGCGTGTACATGAGCGCCTATCTTAAAAACATACGAGAGGCTGCTCGACTTCAAGAGAACTCAATTAGCGAGGAAGATGGGCGATTGCTTTTGTTCGCCTCAGATGCGAAGACGATCATTGGCCACGCTAGGGCCGCCGGAGTGCCCGTGGTGGCGACGTTTTTGCCGAATCGCGCTGAAGCGGATTTGTTTACTATGAGCCCGCGTCCCGCCGGCATTGACCCGTATCGATTGAATAACGACGTGCGCAGCGTGATGGTCAGCAGCGGCGCGACCTATGTGGATGCCGTGACGGAACTTCAATTGGCTCCCAATTTGGATGGTCTTTACGACCAGCTCGGTTACCATTTGAACGGCGAGGGCCACGCCGTGTTGACGCAGATCCTCGCCAAGGCACTGAAAGGCGGCGAAGTTCCCGAGTTATCCACTCACGAACACGGTCAGGCTGAGAGAATGCAACAGAAATGAATATGGATACAGCTTCGTTTCAATTCGTTCTTTACGGCCTTGCGGCGGCTCTGCTCTCGAATGTGAATCGCTCGCGGGTATGGCGCTCGATAGTGCTCTCCGCGGCTTCGGTTGCGTTCCTTGCATTGCTCGATCGCAATCCGATCCATTTCATACCGCTGGCCGGCTTTCTTCTGCTTGGCTATGCAGGGCTGTTTCTCATCCAGCGTGGCTTGCACAAGGTCTCGGTGCTGAGCATCCTCGCCGTGATCCTCGCCTACATCTGGCTCAAGAAGTACACGCTGCTGCCTGACGCGGGCTTCATTCACTCGTTCTACTTCACAGTTGGGCTGTCCTACATCTTCTTTCGCGTGCTTCATCTGCTCATCGAGGCTGGCGATAGCCGTGACAAGACCCGCATCGGCCTGGGCGCCTACCTGCTCTACACGCTGAACTTCACAACGCTCGTTTCCGGGCCGATTCAGCGTTACGACGAGTTTGCACGCGACCAGTTTGCCTTGCAGCCTATACCGCTTGGAATTCGCGTCGTCGGCCTCCAACTCGAGCGGATTGTTCGCGGCTTTTTCAAGGTCAACGTTCTCGCGATGCTGCTGAATTATGCTCGCGAAGACGCATTTATCCAACTCACGCACCCCATGCCGTTGTCGTTGAAGCTGTATGCGGCGTTCCGGCTCATCATCATCTATCCGATCTTTCTCTACGCCAACTTCTCCGGCTACATTGACATTGTTATCGCCACTGCGCGACTCATGCGCGTGCGCCTGCCCGAGAACTTTGATCGCCCGTTCTCCGCGGCCTCGTTCATCGACTTTTGGAGCCGCTGGCACATAACGCTGTCTACCTGGCTCAAGACCTATGTCTACAATCCGTTGCTGGTGGCGTTGATGCGCCGGTTTACCTCGCCGTCCATCGAGCCGGCACTCGGCGTCTTCAGCTTCTTTGTCACATTCTTTCTCGTGGGCCTGTGGCACGGCCGTACCTCGGAGTTCATTACCTTCGGCGTTCTGCAAGGCGGCGGAGTGGCCATCAACAAGATATGGCAGTTGACGCTCACGCGTGCGCTGGGTCGAAAGGGCTACAAGGCGCTGGCGGCGAATCCTTTTTATATCGCCGCGGGCCGCGGCCTCACTTTCAGTTGGTTTGCTTTTACGCTCTTCTGGTTCTGGGCGGGGTGGACACAAATCAAGACGGCGGCGGACTCACTCAGTCCAATTCAATGGCTTGGGGTCTGGGCGGCGGTCTTTGTGAGCGCAATGGTGGTGCTTGCGATCTGGGAGAATGTTCGGGCGATGCTTTTGGCCATCCGGACAAGCGAAGGCCCTGTGCTCACCAGCCGCTACGCGCGCGTGGTGTATGCCTCGGCGCTGGGGTTCACAGCCTTTGTGATCACGATCCTGCTGAACCAGCCCGCGCCGGGGCTCGTCTACAAGGCTTTCTGATGGTCAGCTCGCCGCGTGCGCTAAAGTTCCAGGGCCGGCTTCGTTTCGCGTCTATTTCTTGAGCGCATTGCTCGTGGCTTGCAATGTGAACTGCAGCGACTCGCGCGGCACGCTCTCAACAAACGGCTTGACCGCCCAACCCAGGCCGGTTGGAATCGAACGCGCAAGCGACACTGATTCGATCTGCATGTAAAGGCCTCCGTCGCGTTCTTCGTAGCTCCAGTAGGCGTTGAGGCGCCACATGAATCCATGTGCCTCACTGCTGGTCATCGCATGCTCATCTGAAGCGCCGGCGTCGGCGATCTCAGTGATTCGCGTGCTGCGGGAGGCGCTGTACCCGTGCTTCGCATCGAGCCGCGCGAGCACCACATCGTAGGCAATATCCATCACTACGGTAATTACGTGGTGCTGCTTCACACGATACCAAGCCTGGATGAAGGTTCGGCCGCCTTCGTTTTTTCTGTCGAGCACCTTCGCCCGCACAATCTCGGGTGCAAAGGTTTTTGGCATACCGTCGAAATCTTCCATTACGCGCTCGTAGTCGGCCACCGTCGCGCCTGGCACAAAGGCAGTTCCGCGCCAGTGGTACAGCGTGGCTCCCGGGAGATCGGGACCACCTGACTTGCGAATCCGCTCAATGATCGGCTCGCCGCGCTGAAGCTTTGCCCGGTTATTCGGATCGGAGAGGACTGAGGAAATGAACCCGTCCTGGGACTGGTGTTGTCGATCGATTCGCGACTCGAGCGCTGCGATATAGCTGTTGAATCCCGCGATCGCAGCGGCGGTCGGCTCAGTCGCTCGTCCTGCAGTCGCCGCAGCAAGGGCGATGAGGAACAGAATCGCTGTGCGAGGACACAGAAAGGACAGCCTGCGCGACATCAGGACTTGATTTGCGTTCCGTAGTCGAATCGTGTTCACCCCGCGGAAGGGAGGAAATGAAAGCAATCCAGTGTTGGACAAGCGGCTCATTCGATGGTGAGCACCAGCTTGCCGAAGTGGCTGCCTTCTCCCATCCGCATCAGCACCTCGCGCGCCTGCGACCAGTGAAAGTTTTCGCCCACGGGCCGCAGCCCCACCAGCGCAAGCGCCCGATTGAGGTCTTCAAAATCCTTGCGCGAACCCACGTAGATGCCTTGAACGTTGATCCACTTGTGAGAGATCGACGCCAGAGGGAAGGGAGCCGGATCGCCGCTGCCGGAGAGAACCCCGACTTGCGCCACCGTGCCGCCCATGCGAACCGCCTTGAGCGAGCGCGGCAGGGTCTTAAGGCCGCCAACCTCTACCACCAGGTCCACGCCCACGCCATCCGTCTGGTCGAGCGCCCATTTGTCCCACTCTGGATTGTCGGTGTAGTTCAATCCCGCATCCAGCCCCAGCGCGAACGCTCGCTCCAGCTTTGCGTCGCTCGAAGAGATTCCCAGCACCCGCGCCCCACTCAGCCGTGCCAACTGGAGCACAAAAATTGAAACCCCTCCCGTGCCCTGGATCAAGACATTCGCTCCGGGCACGAGTTTCGCCGCACGCAGCGCGTTCCACGCTGTGACCGCCGCGCAGGGCAGCGTAGCCGCTTCCTGAAAGCTCATGTGTTCGGGGAAACGAAGCAAGCCTGTCTCCTTCAGGACCACATACTCGGCGAGCATGCCGTCGATGTCCCCGCCCAGAGCTCCCCTCGACTTGCCCCGGTCGATCGGCCCTTCGAGCCAGTTCTGCATAAATATCGCCGCCACGCGGTCGCCGGGCCGGAGTGAGCTAACCCCGTCGCCAACTGACACTACCTCCCCGGCCCCATCGGAGCAGGGAATCCGCGGCAGCTTCATCTTGGGGTTGTAGGAGCCCTGGACCACCAACAAATCGCGGTAGTTGAAAGAAACCGCGCGCACCCTGACCAGCACTTCGCCCGGTCCCGCGGCGAGGGTTGGGCGCTCCACAAACTCAAGAGAATCAATGCCGAACGAGGGAATTTGCCAAACGCGCATTTTTGCTCCTGCCACGGCATTCTGGGCGCGGTGGCCAATCAAACCCGGCCAATCGCTCCAACAGCCCGTAGAATGAAGATAGGGCTCGTGAACGGGAAAGTAAATTGAGGGTAGATTGATGGCTAAAGGCTTAAAGAAACCGGATCCCAACGAAGCAAGCGGCTTGGTGAATGAAGAACAGCGTCGGGCAGCTGAACTGGCTCGCGCAAATAAGGAGCGGCAGCGTCAGGCCCTTCACCTGCAACGCGAAAACATCTTGTCGCAACGCACTTCGAACCCGAACCGCCGATCGGCGCTTGAAGCCGCACTGGTGCAGATTGAGTCGCAGATTGAAACGCTTGCCTAGGGTGAGTTGGTTCTAATTCTCAGCCCCGGAAATGCCGACTCCGGCGGGGCCTCCCGCTCTCACCCCTCGCGGTGAAACAGGAGCGAATTGGCCTGGTGAATCGAAGTCAGGCTTACCCGGGCAATGTTCACATGCGCTGGCCGGCTCACGGCCCAGACAATTGCATCGGCGATGTCTTCGGGAGCCAGCGGTACCAACCCCTTGTAGACCTTCGCCGCGCGTTCCTGATCTCCATGGAACCGCACCAGGCTGAAGTCCGTCTCCACCATTCCCGGATCGATGCTGGTCACGCGCACCGGCGTCCCCAGCAAGTCTTCGCGCAGCCCGTCGTTGAGCGCCCTTTCCGCCGCTTTGGTGGCGCAGTACACCGCCCCATTCGGGTAGGTGATCTCCCCGGCGGTCGAGCCCATATTGACCACGTGTCCGTGGCCCCGCACCACCATCCCCGGCACCACGGCCCGCGTAACGTAGAGCATCCCCTTCACATTGGTGTCGATCATCTCGTCCCAGTCTTCGGGCGACCCCATGTAGAGTTTGTCCAGGCCTCGGCTGAGGCCGGCATTGTTGATCAGGACCTCAATGTGGGCCCACTCTTCGGGCAGCGTATCGATGGCGTTCTGCACCTCGCGCTTGTCGCGCACATCCAGTTCGAGACAGTGGACAGCGTCAGCTCCGCACTCCAGCGCCTCCTCTGCCGTTTCCTTCAATTTTGGGGTGCGCCGCGCCGCCAGCAGCAGCCGTGCGCCCTCCTCGGCAAAGGCGAGTGCCGTCGCCGCGCCAATCCCGGAGCTGCCTCCGGTGATGAAGACGATCTTCCCCTCAAGATTTAATTTCTCTCGTCGCATAACCCTATCTTAGAACGACTTTGGAGTGCCGGCAGCGTTTGCCGTCACAACTGGCGGGCGATGTTGGTCGATGCGCCTCATCCCCCCGCATAGCCTTCTGCCATGCGCAGCATCCCGGCCGCCCAGTCCTGCTCTGCGATGCCCGAGGCTAGGGCTTCATCGAACACTTCGGCCAGCACGTCGGCCAGCCGGAGGCGCTTGTGCTGCGCGGCCGCCGACTCCCGCAGCAGGCGCAGATCTTTCGCACCCAGTGCCACCGTGGCGCCGGGGGTGGGCGGAGGGTGCAGCATCACCTTGCTGTACGCCGCATAAAACGGCGACTGGAATAGCGCATTGTTGGCCGTCTCAAGAAACGTGGCCGGATCGATGCCCTGGCTTGCCGCGTAGACTGACCCATCGCAGAGGGCCTGGATCATGGCGCTGATGAGGAAGTTGCCGCCCAGCTTCATTGCGTGCGCCTGCCGAGGCTCCGCGCCTACTACTGTGATCCCGCGCGACAGAGTCTCAAGGAGTGGCTGCGCCTTTGCCAGTGCGGCGGCTTCCCCCGCGGCCACAATCCACAACCGGCCCTCCGCGGCAACATTGGGCCGGCCAAACACGGGCGCTGCCACAAATGCCTGGCCACGGCGCGTGTGCTCGGCCGTCAATCGCTCGCTGAGGGCCACGCTGATGGTCGCCAGGCTGATGTGCAGCGCACCGGGGCGCATCGCGCTCAGTACTTCGCCCCCGCCGAGCAGCACTTCTTCATGCGCTGGGTCGTCGAAGAGCATGGTCATCAAAACGTCTGCCTCGCGAACGGCCTCAGCCGGGCTCGTGCACCTGGTTGCTCCCAAAGCCGTGAGTTCGTCCGCCGCTCCGGGGCTTCGGTTCCAAACGGTCAGCGAATGGCCCGACGCAAGCAACCGCCCAGCAATCGCTCTGCCCATCTTGCCTGATCCAAGAAATGCAATCTTCATGTTCCCCCCGCCGTCTCGACAGCGTGCGTCCGATCTTGAGACGAATCGTAACAGTTCAGATTCCCGCGATTCTTGTTAAGTCCTTCAATTCGTGCACCCAGCCGAGTCAGGCCGCCTTCGCCCTGCCGCGAGAGTTGTATGGTATCGAACCACATGGAGTAGTAGGTTAGGCCTATCCTTGGCAGATTCGAATGCCGATAAACGGAATGATGGACTCCGTTCTTCTCAATTGCTGAATGCCGATAGCGAGCAGCCCAGCAGAACTGGGTTCATTTCAGGTTTGGATACATGAGCCAGAATTTGGACACTCCCGGTTTCGTCACACGCGTTTTCAGGTTTGCGATCGCGTGCGTCACCGGGTTTCTATTGTTCCTGCTCGTGAGTATCTATCTGCCCTGGCAGGAGCAGCTGACGCTTGGCATCGCCACCGTCGTTGTTGGGCTAATCGTCAACAGGTTTTCCAGCTCGCGCGTTATAACCATCGCCCTGATGATGATCTCTTCCACCGCTACCCTTCGTTACTTCTGGTGGCGCGTCCACATGCTGGTGGACTACTTCACCGATGAGTCAAACAATCGGGGAGTCATCGATACCACGTTCATTCTGATTCTGCTTACCGCGGAAGCCTACACCGTCGTCATCATGTTCCTCGGCTACATGCAGACCGCGTGGCCGCTCGCGCGCAAGCCTGTTCCGCTGCCCGCCGCCGAATCAAGTTGGCCTCACGTCGACTTGCTGATTCCCACCTACAACGAGCCGCTTTCGCTGGTTCGCTACACAGCGCTGGCCGCGCTCGCCATCGACTACCCACCGGAGAAGCTCCACGTCTACATCCTCGACGACGGTACGCGCGAAGATTTCAAGCAGTTCTGCAAGGAAGCCAATGTTGGCTATGTCACGCGGGTCAAACATGATCACGCCAAAGCCGGAAACATCAACCACGCACTCACCAGGATGAATTCAGAGTACGTGGCCATCTTTGATTGCGACCACGTGCCGACGCGCAGCTTTCTGCAGATGACAATGGGGTGGATGCTGGCCGACAAGAAGCTGGCCATGATGCAGACGCCACACCATTTCTATTCACCCGATCCTTTTGAGCGGAATCTGCTGCAGTACAAGACGATTCCGAACGAGGGCGAACTTTTCTATGGGATCGTGCAGGACGGCAACGATTTCTGGAACGCGACCTTCTTCTGCGGCTCCTGCGCCCTGCTGCGGCGCTCGATTCTCAACGAAGTCGGCGGCATCGCCGTGGAGACCGTAACTGAAGACGCGCACACCTCGCTGCGCATGCAAAAACTCGGCTACAACACGGCTTACATGAACGTTCCTCAAGCGGCCGGGCTGGCCACCGAGACCCTCGCCGCGCACGTAGGCCAGCGCATCCGTTGGGCAAGAGGGATGATCCAGATTCTGCGCACCGACAACCCGCTTCTTGGAAGGAAGATGAAGTTCAGCCAGCGCTTGTGCTATTTCAACGCGATGGCGCACTTTCTCTATGCCGTGCCCCGGCTGGTTTTCCTGCTTGCTCCGCTTGTTTATCTGCTCATGGGCCGCACCATCATTCCGGGCTACTGGGCCGCCATCCTGGTGTATGCCATGCCGCACCTCATCCTCTCCAATCTCACCAACTCTCGCGTGCAGGGAAGCCACCGCCATTCATTCTGGAACGAGATTTACGAAACGGTGCTCGCGCCCTACATTCTGGCTCCCACAGTGCTCGCGCTCATCAACCCCAAGCTGGGCAAATTCAATGTAACCGACAAGGGCAATACCCTTGCGCAAACCAAGTTTGACCACTCCATTTCCAGGCCCACCAAGTTTATACTCCTGCTTAACCTCGTGGGCATGCTGACGGCTTTGTACCTGCTTTTCATCCGGGGAACTATCCATACCGGTGCTGTCGTCATGAACCTCATCTGGGTTGTGTTCAACATGGTCATCCTCGGTGTAGCCGCTGCCGTGGCTTACGAACAGAAACAGAGGCGCACGTCTGTGCGTGTTGAAGCCAAGCTCCCGGTGAGTGTGCGGCTGCGCGATGGTAGCCAAATAGCCGGCATGACCACAGACATGTCCGTCGGTGGAGCTTCAATTCAATTTCCTCATGGAGTCCAGTTCGTCAGCGGAGAGCGGTTCAACCTCTCTTTCCCAGAACAGACAGGGAACGCGGAGATCGATGTGCGCGCCGTCGAACGGAAGGGCGATGAGACCCGCGTTGCGTTTGTCACACCGACGATTGCCGATCAGGAGATTGTTGCCCGCGCGCTTTACTCAAGGGCCGACGCATGGCTGCAAAATGTCGACAATGTAGAGGTCGATCGGCCACTGGTGAGCCTCGCGCGCGTCATTCGCCTCTCGTTCTACGGCATCTACCAAATACTGCGCAGCCTGGTCCCGAGCAGAGAAAGCAAGCCAAAGCAGGTCAAGGCTGCAAAAGAGGCTGCGGCGGTAGTAGTGCTCCTGCTGCTCGCAGGTGCGACACTGCTTTCCGGCCAGGCTCTAAGCTCCGCGGGAAACAACTCCGCTCACAAGGCCGTCGCGTCGTTGTCGTCGGCTTCTCAGGCCGACTCAAATCCAGATGCCGCCGCGACTGCGGACAACTCTGCAAACTCCACGCAGTCGATCACCTTCAAAGACATGGGCCTCTCAACTCCGATGGAGTTGCACGGACCTCATTCCTACTATTCGCTCCGCTTCACGCTCTCCTACACGGCACTGCCTCGCAAAGCATCTCTGCGGCTGATCTACACGCTCGACCCCGGCCTCGATCTCCACGCCACATCGATTGGAATTCTGTTGAACGGTATTCCGGTGGCAAACGTGCTGCCCGCCACCCAAACCGGTCAGTCAAACGGAACTTTCACCACCGATCTTTCTCTTCCAGACTCATTGCTGGTGCGAGCAAACAATCTGACCGTCGAATTCAAGGGGACTGGTTCGTCTGGTTCGACAGTGCGTGAGGATCAAGCCAAGACGCGCGTCCTCGCCCGCATCAGCCCATTCTCCACGCTTGAGGTCGACGGCGATCGCATCCAATGGCAGAGCAATCTAAGCCAACTGCCGCTCCCCATCTTCGATCCCGATCTGCAGACCACCACCACCATTCCGTTTGTCTTTCTTTCCAAGCCGACGCCCACAACGCTGCAGGCAGCCGCCGTGATCGCCTCGTGGCTCGGACTCCTGGTCAGCACCAAGCCAGTGCATTTTGTGGTTTCTCAGGGAACCATCCCCGCGGGCAACGCGATCGTCTTTGCCAGCGACAAATCGCTTCTCCCCGCATCCCTGCAGCTTCCGGCCTCCGCGGGACCGCAGCTAGCGCTCAGGCCCAACCCTGGTGACGACAAGGGCAGCGTGCTGGTTCTGGCCGGCGACAGCGAAGACCAATTGCTCCGCGTTGCGCAGACACTCTCGCTCACACGAAACGCCAACGGACAGCCTCAAGGGGCTTTCGTTTCGCTCACCGGAGACACAACGACTGTGCCGGATTTGGCCTTGCCCCCGATGCGCACGGCCGATGACGCGCCCCGCTGGCTTACGCTCTCAAAGGGCGCGCGCTTTGCCGGTTGCGGCAATCAGGACACTCTGCAGAGCGATGGTTCCAACCCCATCCCCATCTACTTCCACCTGCCCCCCGGCGCGCAATTCGGCGACAAGGAGAATATCTCCTTGCGCGTCCACTACCGCTATGATGCACGACCGATCGCCGCGGGCTCGGCCCTGCGCGTGGTGCTGAACGGTGTGCTGGTGGCCGATATCCCGCTCCTTCCAGGTGTGAGCGAAGGCGATGGCCAAAGAATCATTCAAGTTCCCGTCGAGGTCTTCCAGCCCTTCGGCAACACGATGCTCTTCAACTATGACTTCGTGCCGGCGAACCGCCCTGCCGCGAGTCAACAAACTGCTGTACTGAACGGAAAGATTCTCTGCGACTCGACACTGGACCTGCACGGTCTCACGCTCTGGACGGCGATGCCCAACCTCGAGCTCTTTTCGAATGCCGGTTTTCCCTTCACGCAGTACGCCGACCTGCAGAAGACCACCGTAGTGCTTCCTGACGCGCCCGACCCGAAAGAGATTGCTCTCTACCTTTACCTGATGAGCCATTTTGGCGCGCAGACGGGCTATCCCGGGATTCGAGTAACCGTCGCAGGTTCGAACGCAGCCATCGGCGCGGGCCGCGATTACCTTGTGCTGGGAACGGTCGGAAACCAGCCGGCCTTTGCTTCGCTTGACAACGTCATGCCGGTCGCCCTGGATGCGAGCGGGATTCAGGTGAAGCCCCAACAAGGCTTGCAGGCCATGATCGGCCGAGTGCAGAATATGGCCCTCGACAAATGGAACGGACTCGTCGGCAAGCCGCCTATCAACAGCCTCGCTACTGTGGCCGGCGTGCCCGATGTACTGATCCAGGAAGCGATGTCGCCTGTCTCGCCCGATCGGTCCATTGTGATGATCGCGCTTCGTCAGGATTCCTCGGTCGATCCCTTTGCTTCGGTCTTCCTCGATCGTTCGCAGACCCGCGACATGACCGGTCCAGTGAGCCTTCTGATTGGCGAAAAGCTCCAGTCTTATCCAGTGACGGGTGCGCGCTACCACATCGGAGAAGTCACTCCCTACGTCCGGCTGCGCATCTGGTTTGGAGAGTCCTACCTGCTGCTCTTATTTGCCGTCACGCCGCTTACATTGCTCATCGCTCTCTGGACCTACGGCTGGATGGCACGCCGCGCACACGAGCGCCTCAAGCTGGGCGAGTAGGGTACAAGGGTCCCTCGATCGAGTGTGTAGATTCCAATCCATCAAGCGTCTAAGGGGCTATGGACGTGCGCACAGACACATTCAGTGCGGCGTGCTACCATCCGCGCATCTTGATGGGGAATGAGAACCGAATGCCCGCGATTCGTTACAGGCAATCGGGTTCGCGTCTTGGCCAGAGTTTGCTGCCGAAAGAATAAGGGGTGCTTGGGCCAGATTCGCACCTTCCCGGGAGCCTGCAACCATGTTCGCCACTCTGATGCGTGCCACCCGTCACATTCCAGCCTTCATATCCAATCGAGTTACTCGCAACCTCAATTGGCGCAATAGCTCGCGCGTGATCTACGCCATTCTGGCAACGTCCATATGCTGCAACTGGTGCGCACTTCCGGCAGAAGCCAAGGCCGTCACCACCACAACCCTGGCAGTGACGGCGGGCGGTGCTCCAGTGGCCACAGTTGCGTCCGCGACCGTAGTCACGCTCACGGCCACGGTGCAGGCTGCAGGCCTGCCCGTGACGGTCGGTCAGGTGAGCTTTTGCGATGCATCCGCCGCCCATTGCACTGACATCCACGTCATGGGGCCGGCCCAGTTGACCAGCGCCGGGACCGCAACCTTCAAGTTCAGGCCAGGAGTGGGGAGCCACAGCTACTATGCGGTCTTCGCCGGAACCACAAATTTCTCCGCCAGCATATCGAGCACTGCGCCGTTGACTGTCAGCGGGCCTTCTGCGACGAACTTCGCGTTCTACCAAAGCGGAGTCCCGGGCAACTACCAGCTTGCGGCGACGATTGGCGGCGTAGGCAGCGCCGCTCCCACCGGGACGGTATCGTTTCTCGATACCAGCAACGGGAACGCGGTGCTGGGCACAGCATCGCCAGTAGCGGCAACGTCAGGGCTCAACTTCTTAGAATCGGACCTTACTTTGCCATTGGGAAATTTCAACAAGAGCGACTTGTTGGTGGCCGACTTCAACGGGGACGGAATCCCTGATTTTGCATCAGTAAGCTATGGCAACACCATAATGGTGGCGCTGGGCAACGGCGACGGAACCTTCACCGCCGCGCCGGCCTCCGCACCCCTCCCCGGCCAATTCTCCATCGTGATCGCCGATTTCAACGGGGACGGCATTCCGGACATGGCCGTCTCCATCTACAGCGTCAGTGGCCCCGGCACCATCATGGTGTTGTTGGGAAACGGCGACGGGACTTTCACAGCGACGGCGGCCAGCGTGCAGTTGGGCACAGCTCCCGCATCGCTCTTCGTTGGCGATTTTAACGGGGATGGCATCCCAGACCTGCTGGCCACAACCTCGAGCAAGGTAGGCAGCATCGTCACGAATACAACGACAGTGCTTCTCGGAAATGGGAAGGGCGACTTTACGGCCCTCCCAGCCAGTTCGTGGCAGGCCACTGCCGTCCCTACCTTTGCGGTGGGCGATTTCAACGGGGACGGAAAGCTGGATATTGCTGTGATCGGCGGCGGCCAGATCGACGTATATCTGGGCAACGGGGACGGAACCTTTGCAACTCCAGCAGGGGAGTCCTCCTCAGGGGGCACTCTCGGCCCGGTCGTCGTAGCCGACTTCAATGGGGACGGCATTCCGGATTTAGGTTTTCTGGATGGGACCGTGGCCCTTGGTAACGGCGACGGAACCTTCGCGTATTTGAACGCAAGCCCAATGCAGGCTGCATTTCAGGGGGATATCCCGCCGATCATACCTCAGTTGCTTGCAGCGGGCGACTTCAACGGGGACGGTATCCCAGACCTGGCAATTGCCTGCAGCGATATCCACGAAGCAAACGTAGTCGTCGTACTGCTGGGCAACGGCAATGGAACGTTCAGGGTGGCGACAGAACAGCCGGGTGCCTATGGGCCAGAGTTTCTAGGGGTAGCCGACTTCAACGGGGACGGTTTTGCGGATCTGGTGATGATCGGCGAAGACCCGGAAGTATATCAATATGACACCGGGGTCGTTAAGCTAGCAGAAAACCAGTCGGCGACTGCAACGGCGAACGGAATCGCGGTGCCCCCTGGCACGGGTACTCACCAGGTGGTGGCAAGTTACTCGGGGGATAGCAACTATAGGGCGGCGACCTCCGCTCCAGCTACCCTGACCGCTGCATCTGGCGAAGCTGCGGTAAGCGTGACGGCATCCGCTAACCCCGTAGCCTACGGTACGCCGGTCACGTTGACGGCAACGGTGACGGGCAGTGGATTGCCACCCACCGGCAAGGTTGATTTCCTTGATGGACAGTTTTTTGGCTCGGCTCCGGTTATAGGCTCGGCTCCGCTGAACAGCAACGGTGTCGCTACCTATTCCACGAGTTCATTGAAGGTAGGTTTGAATCCCATTATTGCGAACTACACAGGCGACAGTAACTATGGAGAAGCTATTTCCCCAGTTCTCCTCAATCTCATGGTGAGCCAGGGTACGCCAACCGTCAGCCTCAGTGCGTCTGCCAGTACTGTCAGTGTTGGCGCGGCGGTCACCTTGACGGCGACGTTGGCCGGCGGAGGTTTTACGCCCTCAGGAACGGTCACATTTCTGGATGGCACGACCGCATTGGGTTCCACCCAGGCGATCACGGGCGTGGCTACGTTCTCGACAAACACGCTTGCGCTTGGGAAACACAAGATAACCGCGAGTTATGGAGGCGATGGAAATTACCTGCAAGCGGTCTCGTTGGTAGTAAGTGTTTCGGTAGGTAGTACAGTTACTCCTGCTTTGACGGTGACGCCCGCGGCATCAGGCATTACGACGGCACAAGCGTTGACGGTGACCGTCGCTGTAACCGGCGGAACCGGCAGCCCAACGCCGACGGGATCGGTAACGGTGAGCAGTGGCAGTTATTCCTCCGCGCCGGCAACTCTCAGCAGCGGCAGCGCCACAATCACCATTGCGGCCGGGTCTTTGGTCCTTGGGACTGACACTCTAACCGCCAGTTACACGCCCGACTCCAACAGTTCCCTGACTTACAACGGCGCTTCAGGAACAAGCCAGGTGACAGTCAATCCTCCCCCCAGTTTTACCCTGTCACCCTCGACGAGCACACTTACCGTGGCTCAAGGAAGCAGCAATACCGACACGATCACGGTGACGGGAGCAAATGGATTCGCAGGGAATGTAACTCTTTCTGCCAGCGGGCCGCTGAGCGGCATAACAGCGTCGTTCGGCACGAATCCAGCAACAGGATCGAGCGCGCTCACGCTTACTGCGGCGAGCACAGCGACAGTGGGCGGCCCGGTGACAGTGACGATCACCGGAACCTCCGGTTCGCTAACGGCATCCACGACGATCGCACTAACGGTGACTGCTGCGCCGAGCTTTTCGCTTTCTCCTTCGGCCGGCACAGTGAGCGCGGCTCAAGGCGGCAGCAACACTGACACGATTACGGTGACGGCGGCGAATGGATTCACGGGGAGCGTCACGCTCTCTGCCAGCGGGCTGCCCAGTGGAGTTACAGGTTCATTCGGGACAAATCCCGCAACAGGATCGAGCGCGCTCACGCTTACTGCGGCGAGCACAGCGACAGTGGGCGGCCCGGTGACGGTGACGATCACCGGAACCTCCGGTTCGCTGACGGCATCCACGACGATCGCACTAACGGTGACTGCCGGACCCACTTTTGGGGTCGGGGGCGGTGGTTCTACGATCAGTGTTGAACCGGGCGCGACGACGGGGAATGCAGTGCCGATCAGCGTGACCCCGTCGAATGGGTTTACGGGGACGGTGAGCCTGACCTGCTCGATCACACCGGCAGCGGCCAGTGACCCTCCCACTTGCACCCTGACACCGAGTTCGGTGGCGATCACCGGAACTGCGGCGCAGAGTTCGACACTGACGATTGTTACGACCGCGGCAACGA
>Ga0182015_10000971_pt1 | contig 39590 bp, 33 predicted proteins | sample 712P3MmetaG_FD_120478 | JGI IMG/M metagenome (GOLD analysis project Ga0182015, IMG submission 120478) | Permafrost microbial communities from Stordalen Mire, Sweden - 712P3M metaG | ecosystem: Environmental > Terrestrial > Soil > Wetlands > Permafrost | place: Sweden: Stordalen | collected...
CGGCCGATGCCTGAGGTGCCGCCGGTTACGAGGGCAACTTTACCTTTCAATTCTGCAGTCATAGATTCCTTGGAAATCGAGATTATTGGGGTCGAGACGACAGAGTGTAGAGGTTGAGAGTACATGCGTCAAAGGAATAAGGCTAAATGCGGAATTTGCGCGTGTCAGCCTACAGAATTTTTGCAAGCGGATCAGCCGAACAGAATGCGCTGGCGCGGGGATGGGCCGGAATCGAAGTGGCGGTTCTTGCGACGTGAGGGAGAAGACGTACGGCCAGATTTGCGAACTGGAGTTTGGTCGTTAAGTGCGTCGGCGGCCTGAGCCGCGACGTTGGTGAGAACGATGTCGGCGGCTTCGTCGGCTAGAAATACACGGGCGGAACGTTTTTCAACAGGCGCATCATGGAGCAATTCGAGGGCAGAGAGTAATTTCGCCACACTGCTAAAGTGTTGATTTCGTAGGCCAAGAATATCGATCGCGATGCCCATGCGCCCGCCAACCTCCGATCAGGCAGAGCATATCAATGTGCATCACGGCCTGCACCTGTACTGAAGGGCAGGTGGCATGGAGACAGCCCGGATGCAACATTTTCAGAGTGCGAAAGCGAATTGGGTTGCGTTTTTGAGCCGGCCCGTGCGGGTGTGCCTCGACAAAGTGTTGGAGGCTCCATACAATTCTGTGGCTATGAAATATGTGTCACAGCAAATGACTATGATTGCGCCAGTTTCCGTGACGGCGTGAGCAGCTTCTGGCAGCGCGTTAGCGAAGGCCGCGCGATCAATGGCCTGTGGAAACAGTTCGCCGCAGACGCCCGCAGCGGCTACGACTTTTACGGTGGGGATGTCGGCTGGGAGGACATTCGTAAGCTGCCGCGCTGGCGGCGGCCACTACATATAGGTAAAGAGCTTTTCTGGGCCATGCTGCTGAAGATGAGCGCGGCGCGGCGTGTCCTACTGCTGGTGGCGTTGGTGCTGGTGCTTTTCCCTCAGTACGAATGGCTGGTGGCTGTCATTCTGCTGATGCTCCTGTTTCTGGAGCTAGCCGACAAAGTGACCATGAAGCGCGACCTGGAAATCGCGCGAGAGATTCAATCCTGGCTGGTTCCGGCGCGTCCGCCGGAAGTGCCAGGCGCGGAGATTGCGTTCACCACGCGAGCGCAAAACTCGGTGGCGGGCGATTACTACGACGCGTTTTTTCCGAACGCGGTTGGCACGGACCAGCCGGGCGACAAACTGATGATGGTCATCGCTGACGTAGCAGGAAAGAGCATCCCCGCGGCGCTTTTAATGGCGACCATGCAAGCAAGTTTGCGCACGATTGCCAGTGAAGGAGCGCCGCTTGCGGAGTTGGTGACGCGGCTAAATCGCTATGCCTGCGAACACAGCCAGGATGGCCAGCGATTTACCACGGCGGTGCTTGCCGAGTACGATCCGCAAACGCGGCAACTTATTTATGTGAACGCCGGGCACAATGCGCCGATTCTTCGACGAGCCGACGGACGGCTGGAGAAACTTGAAACCGGCGGAATGCCGCTGGGGATTCTTTCCTCGGGCGCGTACGAGATTGGTGCGGTGCAACTGCAATCCGGAGACGCCTTGATTTTGTATACGGACGGGGTGGTCGAAGCTTTTGACAAAGAACGTCAGGAGTTTGGTAACGAGCGCTGGCTCAGTGCGATTCGCGCCTTGCCGGTAGTGAGTGCGCAAGAGAGTCTGCAAATGCTGATGAAGCCGGTGGACGAATTTGTCGGGGCGACGCGGCAGTCGGATGACATTACTTATCTCGTGATGCGCTGCAGGTAAGAAGAGCGCTCAATAATCAAAAGCATAGGTGTACCTCCTGACAGCAATCGGCCTGGAAGCAATTTGATACAGCATTGGGTAAGTGCTGTCATGTCTGCGGGATCGATATTCGTGCGCGAAGGAAGAGGGCAAGTGAAGAGTGGGGCCAATCGCGGAGGCACGGCGATTGTGTTTGTAGAATATTTGGCAAGCTGGTGAAAAGAAACATGAGAAAAAAGGAGTGGTTTGATAACGATTCGTTCTGGCGCGAACTATATCCATTTATGTTTCCGGAACAACGCATTGCTGAAGCGGATGAGCAGATGGAGAAGGTTGTGGCGCTGACCAAGCCTTCAAGGAGGAACGCGCTTGATCTATGTTGCGGGCCGGGAAGATGCAGTGTTGCGCTGGCGAAGGAGGGATTCGCGGTTACCGGCGTAGACAGGACGAAGTACCTGCTGGACAAGGGGCAGGCGAGGGCACGGGCGGCGCGGGTCAAGATCGAGTGGGTCGAGAAAGACATGCGGGATTTTGTGCGGCCGGAATCTTTTGCGCTGGTGGTTAGCATGTTTACGTCGTTCGGGTATTTCGACGACAAGCGGGAAGACATCACTGTTCTGGAAAATATGTTCGCGTCGCTGCAGCCAGGTGGAGTTTGCCTGATTGATGTGGTGGGCAAAGAACGGCTCGCAAAAATCCTGCAACTTACATCGTCCAGCGTTTTGGATGACGGGACGATGCTGGTGGAACGGCGCGAGATTTTTGACGACTGGACGCGGATTCGGAATGAGTGGCTAGTGATTAGGGAGGGAAAGGTGAAGAGCTTTAAGTTTCACCACACCGTTTATTCAGGGGAGGAGTTGCGGTATCTGATGGAGCGCGCCGGGTTTGAAAGGATTCATTTGTACGGAAGTTTGGATGGAGCTGAGTATGGGCCTAACGCAGAGCGACTCGTCGCGGTGGGCAAGAAGGCTGGTTAGCGTAGCCAACCGCCAGCGAGGAGAAGGTCGTCCTGATAGAGTACGGCGGCCTGGCCCTTGGTGATGGCGCGCTGGGGTGTGTCGAAGATGATGCGCGCGTGGGTGGCGTCGAGGGCTTCGATAGTGGCGGGAGCGGCTTCGTGCTTGTGCCGGATTTTTACGTGAGCGCGAATGGACGCGTCTGGCTTGGCGATGGAGACCCAGTTTACGTTTTCGATTTCACGGGTTGTTTGGTGCAGAGATTGGTCTTCGCCGACGACCACGCGATTATTTTGTGCGTCGATGCTAAGGACGTATAGAGGTTTACCGGTGGAGAAGCCGAGGCCTTTTCTTTGTCCTACGGTGAAGCGATGGATGCCGTCGTGCCGGGCGATGACGGCGCCGTCTTCGGTGACGATTTCGCCGCCGCCATTGTGGCGCAAAATATTTTGTTCGCTGGCGTACGCGTGGATAAATTGCACGTAGTTGCCGCTGGGAACGAAACAAAGCTCCATGCTTTCCGGCTTTTCGGCGACGGGAAGATTGGCGCGGCGGGCGACGGCCCGCACTTCATCCTTAGTTAGTTCGCCGAGAGGGAATTCACTGGCGGCGAGCTGGTTCTGCGTGAGACCCCACAAAAAATAGGATTGGTCCTTGAATTCGTCGAGGGCGCGAAGAAGCTCGAAGCGTCCGGTGGATTCGTTTTTGCGGATGCGCGCGTAATGACCGGTGGCCAGGCGATGCGCGCCGATCTGACGAGCCATGCGCAGCAGCGGATCAAACTTTATGTCGGTGTTGCAATTGGTGCAGGCGATAGGGGTGCGGCCGGAGAGATATTGATCTACGAATGGGCGGATTACGCGAGCTTCGAACTGGTCTTCGAAATTCACTACGTAATGGGGGAAATTGAGATGTTGGGCGACGCGCCTGGCGTCGTAGACATCGTCGATGGAGCAGCAACGATGTTGCTTGGGACCGCCGGATTGCAGCTCAGGAAGACGACGCTGGTTCCAGAGCTGCATGGTCAGGCCGACGACGGGGCGATTTTGTTCCTGAAGGAGAGCAGCCACGACGGAGCTGTCAACACCACCGCTCATGGCGACGGCGACGCGGCCGGGACGGGACGTTGCGGTGCGCTGGTTGGCACCATGGTGCTCGATGGGTTGGAGCGCGGTGGTCACGTTCGAAAGTTGATATGACTATTGTACTGGAACAATGCCGGAGGTCGAAGTTGAGATCCGAAGCTCAGGTGTTGGCGGCAGATTGCCTGGCGTAATTGGGGGAGATTTCGCGGAGGCGTTCTACGGTTTCGGGAATGGTGAGCAGAGCCTGGTCAATTTCTGCACGGGTGGTGGGCCGGCCGAGGCTGAAGCGCAATGTGGAGCGAGCATCGGCGGCGGATTCGCCGATAGCGGTCAGGACGTGGGAAGGCTCGACGGCTCCGGAGGAGCAGGCCGCTCCGGTGGAGCAGGATATACCGTTGAGATCGAGAGCGATGAGCAGGGCTTCGCCGTCCACTCCGGGGAAAACCATGCTGGTGGTGTTAGGAGTGCGTGGCGCGGTGGCGGCGTTTACGCGCGATTGCGGGACGCGTTGCAGCAAGCCACGCTCGAGGTCATCGCGCAATGCGCTGATGCGGACGGAGTCGTTGGTGAGAGAGGCGCGTGCCAGCTCAGCGGCTTTGCCTAGGCCCACGATGCCGGCGACATTCTCTGTGCCGGGCCGGAAGCCGCGCTGATGATGCCCGCCAAATAGAAATTGGCGGACGGGTGTGCCAGTGCGGACATAGAGGGCGCCCACTCCTTTGGGACCGTAAATTTTGTGCGCGGAAAGAGAAAGTAAGTCGACTTGCAAGGCGTTTACGTCGACGAGCAATTTGCCGACAGACTGTACGGCGTCGGTGTGGAGATAGATGTCGAATTCGGCAGCGAGGCGGCCGATTTCTTCGAGCGGCTGCACGATGCCGAGTTCGTTGTTGGCGTGCATTACGGAGATGAGAGAGGCGTCGGGAAGTTCTTTGAGAAGCTCGTGAAGATGTTGGGGAGTGACGAGGCCGTCGCTGCCGGCGGCGAGATAGGCGACCGTGACTCCTCGATCGGCGAGGGCCTGGCAGGCGTTCAGCACCGCTTCGTGTTCGATGGCGGTGGAAATGAGATTCTGTTTTTCGTAATGGACAGGATCCAACATGCCGAAGATAGCGTGATTGTCGGATTCGGTGCCACCACTGGTGAAGACAATTTCCTGGGGGCGCGCATTGATGAGCGCGGCAACTTGTTCGCGCGCAGTTTCCACGGCGGAGCGAGCGGTTTGTCCGGTGGTGTGGATGGAAGAGGCGTTGCCGAAATCGCGGGAGAAAAAGGGCAGCATGGCGTCGAGGACTTGCGGGTCGACCGGGGTGGTCGCGTTGTAGTCGAGGTAGATGCGGTTGCTCATGGTGGGAGTAACAGAATAGCAGGAGTGGTTGAACGAGAAAATCTGCGAACAAGCGTGATCAGAGCGAGGGAAGAGATTTGCGTTGTTCCTTGCAGGGCTGGATTAAAATCCGGCCCTGTTTTTTATGCCTACCAGTTGGGTGCGAGGCATTTAGCGGAGTTGATTTCTGAATGCGAGCCGAGCGGCGCGGGGAAGTGAGTTGTGCTAAGTTGACTCCCCAAGACGGAATCGAACGGGTATGAATTCTTCCACTCTTATCGGCCAAACCCTTTCTCACTATCGTGTGAAGGAGAAGATCGGGGCGGGCGGCATGGGAGTGGTATATCGCGCGCTTGATTTAAGGCTGGAGCGCGATGTAGCGCTAAAAGTCCTCCCCGAAGGCGTGCTGGCCGATCCCGCGGCGCGCAAGCGATTCCGGAACGAAGCCTTGGCCCTGGCTCGATTGAATCACCCCAATATTTGTTCGGTTTTCGATTTTGACGCCGAAGGCGAAATCGATTTTCTGGTCATGGAGTTTGTGCCGGGCTCATCGCTTCACGACGCGCTGCTGACCAACAGCCCGATGCTCGATCAGGTTTCGCCGCTCGGTATGCAAATCGCGTCGGACTGGCTGCGGCACACGAACAGGGCGTGGTGCATCGCGACCTCAAGCCCGGGAATGTACGGTTGACGCCTGACGGACGGATAAAAATTCTCGATTTTGGTCTGGCGAAATTTTTCCATCCGGAATCCGGCCCTGAAGCCACGCTTTCCGCCGCCGACACATCCAGTATTTCGGGAACAGTTCCGTACATGGCGCCGGAGCAGTTGCGTGGCGACCCGTTGGATACCCGGACGGACATTTATTCCGCAGGCGCAGTCCTTTACGAGATGGCTACCGGGCGGCGGCCATTTCCGGAGAAGCAGCTGGGCAGGTTGATTGATGACATCCTGAACAATGATCCGCCACCGGCGTCGCGCGTCAATGGCGAGGTGCCGAGACCATTGGAGAGCGTGCTACGCAAAGCGCTGGCTCACCGGCCCGAAGATCGCTATCAATCCGCGCGCGAACTGGGCGAAGACCTGGAAAGAATTTCTACTGCGCAGGTTCCGTTGGCGGCAGCCGCGCGCGCACAAGAAACGTATCGTTACGTAGCTATGGCTTTGACAGGGTTGCTTGTCCTGGGAGTGGGGATTGGTTGGTACGCGACTCGCAAGAACGGGACCGCTAGTCCCGCTGCGATGGCCAACGGACCGATCAATGCAGTGAGTTCCGGCGTGGTTCGTCCGGCGAACGTCAACGCACGCCGGTCGGTGGCGGTTTTTGCCATAAAGAATGTGTCCGGCCGAGCGGACGCGGCATGGCTTTCAACAGCGCTATCGGAAATGCTGACCACCGAACTTGCCGCGGGAGAAAAACTGCGCACGGTGCCGGGCGAAACTGTGTCCCGTGCGAAAACGGATCTTTCGCTGGCGGAAAGCGACACCTTTGCGCAGGATACGCTTCGGCGCATTCGGGACAGCTTAGGAACGGATGCGGTGGTGACCGGCTCGTACGTAGTGGTTCCACACGCTGCAGATGGAAAAATTCGTGTCGATTTGCGCGTGCAGGATGCGCATAACGGAGAAATTATCGCAGCGGTAAGCGAGACGGGAACACAGTCGGAATTATTGGAGGTAGTTTCGCGCGCAGGCGTCAAACTGCGGTCATCCCTGGGCGTACCGGAATTGTCGGTGGAGGACGCCGGGCAGGCGCGCGGTGCGCTGCCTGCTTCCTCGAATGCGGCGCGCTTGTACGCGGAAGGACTGAACAAGCTGCGCGTCAACGATGCTCTGGCAGCGCGCGATCTTCTTGAGGAGGCGGTGACGGCAGACCCGTCGGATGCCGCGGTGCGCTCTGCCTTGGCCAGCGCGTGGGGCCAACTCGGCTACGATGCCCACGCCCTGGAGGAAAGCAAGAAGGCGATAGAACTTTCCTCCAATCTTTCGCGCGAGACGCGCTTTGCCGCAGAGGGCCGCTACGAGATGGCCGCTCACAATTGGCCCAAGGTGGTGGAAATCTATCAGTCACTTTTCAACGTGTTTCCGGATAATCCGGATTATGGTTTGCAACTGGCGATTGCCCAAGGCTCTGCCGGCAAGCCCGAGGAGGCGTTCGCGACGCTCGATAAGATACGCGCCACGATGCCCAACATGAAAGACGATCCGCGCGTGGATATAACGGAAGCCAGCACGGCGGATCGCGCCGGAGACTTCAAGCGCGAGTTGGCGGCCGGCAATCGCGCGATCGAGCGCGCGAAGGCACGGGGGGAACGGTTGACGGCGGCGCGAGCGCTGCTTTTGTCGGGATGGGCGCTCTTCAACATGGGGGAGATCGACAAAGCTACGGCAACCTCCCAGGAAGCTAAAAGTGCATACGAAGAAGCAGGCGATCGTGTAGGGCTCGCGCGCGCGCTGCACAATCTGGCGTTGATCCTGGTGGCCCAGGGGAAGGTCGACGAGGCAGAGAATTACTACAACCAAGCGATCTCTATACGGCGACAGATTGGGGACAATCAAGGGTTGTCGCGGGCGCTGGGCGATCTCGGGTACGTGTACGAGAGACGCGGAAACTTGGTTGAAGCGCGCAAGCGCTACGAGCAAAGCTTGGCCATCTCGAAAGAGATTTCCGACCTGGGGGCCACGGCGGCGGCGTACGCAAACCTGGGTGATATCCAAATCGCGCAGGGCAAAAACGACGATGCTCGTAAATCGATGGAGCAAGCGCTCAACCTGTTTCGGCAGATCGGCAATAAGAACGGGGTGGCCGGATGCCTGGCGAATCTGGGAAATCTCGCCGCTACGGCGGGAGATGTGGAGGGCGCGCGGAAACTCTACGACGAAGCGATTGCGGGCTACGAGGCGATTGGTCAGAAAAACGGGGGCGGGCAAGTGCGGACATTGCTGGCGGACTTATTTCTGGACCAGAGCGACTATCCAGCGGCACGCGCCAACTTCGAACAGGCGCTAGCAGCGGCGAAGGAAGTAGGCGACCCGATACTGATTGCCGACGCGGAATCCGGTTTCAGCAAGACCGCGTATCTGCAGGGCGATTGGGCCGCGGCACGCTCTCATGCAGAAAGCGCACTGGGGGCGGCTAAGAGCGCTAATGACAAGCGATTAATGGCGATCACCAACTACGATTTTGCTTCAGCTCTAGACGGACAGGGCGACCTGGCAGTGTCAAAAAAAGCCATTCAGGACGGGCTGGCTCTGGCTCGCGAACTGGGAGACCTGGAAATCATCGCCATAGGACAGCATGATGAGGCGGCTTATCTGCTGTACCAAGGCGACCTTGCCGGGGCGCAAAAATCATTCGAACAGGCATTGGCGCTGAACGAGAAACTAAAGTCCGCGGATGGTGCCGCGGAGACGCAGACGGCTCTGGCGGGCGTGTTTCTTGAGCTCAACCAGCCCGCGCACGCCGCAGAACTGGCGCGGAAGTCCGCAGCGGATATGCGCCGGGTAAAAAATGCGCGGCTCGAAATTGAAGCGCAGCTTGTTCTGGTGCATGCCGCGCTGGCCCAGAAGCAGGTGGCCGCTGCGCAGGAAGCACTCGCGCGTGTAACGGCGATTTCTTCGGATAGGAGTTCGCCGAGCCAGCGGCTGATGATTGCGGCATGGGCGGCACGGGTGAATGCCGCCCAAGGCAAGGCGGCGACTGCCGCCCCCGCGCTGAAAGCTGCGCTCAATGAGTTTAGTTCCAAATCAGGGCTAGAGGATGTGCTGGAAGCGCGGCTCGCTCTCGCTGAAATTACGCTGGCGTCGTCCGGGTCGGTAGCGGCGCGCCCGTTGCTGGATGGCATTGAAAAGGATGCGACCGAAAAGGGCTATCTGCTTTATGCACGTAAAGCTGAGGAACTTCGAAAGCATCGGTAAAGAATTCCAGCTTGAATGTTTAGCGCTTCAGGATGCGGACTCCGCTTGCGGCTCCTACGTGAACCTGGCTGGCCATGCCCAAGAAGATGCCGTGTTCCACGACGCCGACGGTGTTGTGCAACTCCGCGGCTTTGGATTGCAACGAAGTGTTGGCCGCGAATGCGCAATCGACGATGTGGTGGCCGCCGTCGGTGAGATAGGGGGCGCCGGCTGAGTCCTGACGCAAGACGGGTTTCCATCCGCGTTGCTCGAGTCTGCGCGCGGTTGATTGCCAGCCGAAAGGGACGATCTCGACGGGGACTTTTCCGTGGGCACCAAGCTGATTTACGAGCTTAGTTTCGTCCACCATGATGATCAACTCGCGGCTGGAACTGGCCACGATTTTTTCGTCCAAAAGCGCGCCGCCGAGGCCCTTGATGAGATCAAGGGAGCCTAGTTCCACTTCGTCGGCGCCGTCGATGGTCAGATCAAGTTGCGTGTTCACCGCAAGTGTTGATAAATGGATGCCCAACTTTTTGGCAAGCGCTTCGGATTTGTGAGAAGTGGGGACGCCGATGATCGTGAGTCCCTGTTTCACTCGTTCACCGATGAGCTGAATAGCGACTTCCGCCGTGGAGCCGGATCCGAGGCCGACGATCATGCCATCTTTAATCAGCGCGACGGCTGATTCGGCAGCGAGCCGCTTTTGATTATTCGAGGTAGTTGCATCCATTTTGAATCCAAGTTGCGGACGGCGATGGAATCGACACTGCTTGAGTGATCGACCCGCCTGCAGCAAGATAACACGTCAGGTCGCTTTACCGATGAGCACGTCATGGCAAGCTTGATTTCTAATTTGACGAGCGCGGAGCAGCGCGATTTGCTGGCCGATCTCAATTATTTGAATATGGGGGAGATCAAGCAAATTTGTAAGCGGCACAAGATACCGTACTGGATCGTTATCGAAACCGGCGAAGGCAAACGGCGGAAGACCAGCGATCTGGATCGCAAAGGAGTGGTGCTGAAGAGAATAAGACAGTTTCTCGAGAGCGGAGTCATTCCAAAAGAAACATGCTTCTCAGCAGAGGTGGTACGGATGGGGTCTTTTCCCAAGAAGGTGGCCGCAGACGACAGATTGCTTTACGGGCAGTACCAGAAGAAGAACCGCAGCATGATGGCCCTGCTCAGAGAGTTGACCGAAGGGGAGTTCAAGAACGGTGCGATTGCCAGGATACTGGCCAGGGAATTCTGGACGGCGGGACGGGCGCCTACTTTTAGAGAGTTTGCAGCGGAATGGCAAAAAGCTCGGAGAGAACACGAGAGCCCAAATCCAGAGTGGGCGTTCCTAACAGACAGAAGCAATAAAACAGCGGACGCGGACTGGAAAAAATTGCGAATAAAGAAGGCCAAGAAGGTTATGGACACGCTCAATATCGTATTCGAGCGAAGCCGCCGAGGGGGCTGATTCCCAGTCATTTCTCTAGCATTGCAATCACCGAGTAACAGTTTCCAGCGATGTTCACATTCAGGTTGACCGCGTCCGTAGGCCACTGGTCACGCAGCTTCGTGCTACAGTTTGCGATTTAGGATTGAGTGGGAGGGTGCGTGGGGTATCGGGATTTGCGGGAGTTTGTAGGGAAACTGGACAAGGAAGGGGAACTGAAACGCATTCGCGTGGAGGTTGATCCGGTATTGGAGATTACCGAAGTGGCACAGCGGGTGGTTCGGGCCGAAGCGCGTGCGAAGAACAGCGTGGGGCCGGCACTTTTGTTCGAGAAGCCGAAAGGATCGAAGGTGCCACTGCTGATTAATACGTTTGGCAGCGTGCGGAGAATGGAGCTAGCGTTTGAGGTGGAAAAGCTGGATGAGGTGGCGGCGAGGATTCAGGGATTTCTGAAGATGGAAACGCCGCAGGGTTTGTTCGACAAAATTAAAATGTTGCCGAAGCTGGCGGAGCTCGGATCGTTTTTTCCAAAGAGCGTGAAGTCGGGTGCGTGTAAGGATGTGATTCGGAAGGGCCCCGACGTAAACCTGTTGGAATTTCCCATTTTAAAATGCTGGCCGCAGGATGGCGGGCGCTTCATTACGTTTCCGCTGGTGTTCACCAAAAATCCGGAAACGGGCAAGCGCAACGTGGGCATGTATCGGATGCAGGTGTATGACGAGCGTACGACTGGGATGCACTGGCAGACGCAGAAACACGGCGCGGAACACTTCCGGCGCGCGCGAGCAGCGAACCCGGAGGGAAGAATTCCAGTGGCAGTGGCAATAGGAGCCGATCCGGCTACGGCGCTGGCGGGGATGCTGCCAATTCCGCCAGACCTGGATGAAATGATGTTTTCGGGGTTTTTGCGGCGCGAGCCGGTGGAGATGGTGAGCTGCGAAACAAACGAACTGGAAGTTCCTGCCAACGCGGAAATTATTCTGGAAGGCTACGTAAATCTTGGCGAGATGCGGACGGAAGGGCCCTTCGGCGACCACACCGGATTTTATTCTTTGGAAGGGGAGTATCCCGTGTTCCACGTGGAGTGCATCACGCATCGCAGGGATCCGATTTATTTGACAACGGTGGTGGGTCCGCCGCCGCAGGAAGATTATTTTATGGGCTACGCAGTGGAGCGCGTTTTTCTTCCGGTGATGAAGATGCAGTATCCGGAGATTTACGATGTGGCCATGCCCGCGGAAGGAATTTTTCACAACCTGATGATTGTGGCGATTCGAAAAAGCTATCCGGGACACGCGCGAAAAATAATGAATGCGATCTGGTCGCTGGGGCAGGCAATGTTCACGAAGGTGATCGTGGTGGTGGATCACGACGTAGATGTACACAATTACAGCGAAGTGGTGTGGAAGGCGTTGTGCGCGATCGATCCGGAGCGCGATGTGCAATTTAATCTGGGGCCGGCGGATACACTGGATCACGCTTCGCGGATCCAGGATTTTGGATCAAAGATGGGGATCGATGCTACGCGCAAGTGGGCGACGGAGGGATTTGGGCGGCCTTGGCCGGATGAGATCCTGATGGACGCGGGAACGAAGGGGCGGATTGACACTTTGTGGAAAAATTTAGGGTTGTAGTTTCCTGGGTGCCATTCGAAGCTTTTCAGGCGCATAAAAGAGATCGGGCTTTTGGTCCGTCGATCGTCCGATAAGCGGGTACTTTCCAGGGATCTATTTTTCGGGAATTATATTGCGGTTTTTGACGTTGTCGAATGCGCACTCAAAATTGAGAAACATTAGCCGCATGAGCGAACAGGTAAACAAGAAATCAGCCTACTTATTGTGGTACCATGAGCTTCATAACGCTATATGTAGTGCAGTAGCCATAGAACACCCCCGAACTGCCTGAAACTGCCGTTAAAACTACCCCCTATCCTTAAGACAACTCCACCAGAGAATTCCTTGACGGTACGAGCAACGGGATGTCATAACGAATCCACGAAACGCACTCTGCCGCTTGCCTTGTACGTGGGGTGCACCAAAAAATGATCCAAAGTTCGGGCGTGTCTTCGGATACCGGGGTGGCTTTCCTCGTGAATGAATCGCGAGAAGTGATGAACGTCAGGCAGGCATCTGCGTACCTCGGGATCTCCCCGGATACCCTGTACCGTTACATCACTGAAGGTGAAATACCTGCCTTTAAACTCGGTAACCGATGGAAACTTCGTAAGACAATTCTGGACCGCTGGATGGAAAAGAAGATGAGTCAGGCGCACGCGAGGCGCCGGTAGTTCGAGTTCGAGTCGAGTGAGCAGAAGGAAAGAGGCCGCGATATGTGGTTACCGGGCGGGCGAAAGGGCAAGCAACTGGTGGGTCTGGATATTGGTTCCAGCTCGATCAAGGCTGTGGAGCTGAAATCGACCAAGGCGGGATATGAGCTGGTGAGCTTCGGACTGGAGCCGCTGGCGCAGGATACCGTCGTGGATGGCGCAATCATGGATGCGCCGCAGGTCGCCAACGCCATCACGAAGATTTTTGATACTCAGAAAGTTAAAACAAAGAACGTGGCCACTTCGGTTTCCGGGCACTCGGTGATCGTAAAGCGGGTTCCGCTGCCGCTGATGACCGAGGATGAGCTGTACGACCGCATCCCGTCGGAAGCCAGCCAACATATTCCCTTCGACATCGCGGACGTAAACCTGAGCTACCAATTGCTGGAATCCATGGATGCACAGATGGACGTGCTGCTGGTGGCGGTAAAGAAGGACAAGATTCTGAACCACACGAACGTGCTGGCGCAGGCAGGAAAGACGCCGGTGGTCGTGGATATCGACGCTTTCGGCCTGCAGAACTGCTTTGAAATGAACTACGAGCCAGATGCCGGGCAGACGGTGGCGCTGCTGAACATCGGCGCCAGCGTGATGAACATCAACATCGTGCGAGGGGGCATCCCGTTATTTACTCGCGACGTCAGCGTCGGCGGGAATCAATATACAGATGCGCTGCAGAAGGAACTGGATTTGAGCTTTGAAGACGCCGAGCGGCTGAAGCTGGGTGAAACGCTGCCAAGTGTCACAGACGATCAAAAACAGCAGATCCTGCGCAGCGTCTCCGACATCCTGACGCTGGAAATTCAAAAGACTTTTGACTTTTTCCGGGCTACCGCGAGCGGTGAAAACATCCAGCGGATCGTGGTGGCTGGCGGCACAGCGCGCGTGCCGGGACTGGTGGACCTGTTGCGAGAAGAGTTCGCCATGCCCGTGGAAGAACTGAACCCTTTCCGGAAAGTGCTCATCAATCCCAGCCGGCATAGTGACGACCAGATCCGCGAATTAGCACCGCGCCTGGCCATTGCTGTGGGTCTGGCGCTGAGGAGCTTCGACTAGCCATGATTCGTATAAACCTTCTGGGACAGATCAGACCGAAGAGTGGGCGCCGGCCAGTAGATACCGGGGCGGCCATGCCCGCGATATTCCTGCTGTCAGGCGCGATCCTGGGGTTGGCATTTCTGGCCTTCCTGTACTTCAGTTGGCAGAAGTCTTTGAACGCGGAAAATCAGCGCATCGCAGACTTAACCGCTGAAAAGACCCAACTGGAACAGATCAAGATGCAAGTGGAAGCGTTCCAGAGACAAAAGGTGATTCTGCAGCAGCGAGTCTCGACGATCGAGCAGCTCCAGCGCGATCGGACCGGCGGCCAGGATTTACTGGATATGGTGGCCAATACGGTGTCTCGTACAGAAAACCTGTGGCTGACGACGGTTACACGCAAAGGCAACAACCTGACGCTGGAAGGTTCCTCGGCTTCCATCAACTCCGTAGCCAATTTCATCACCGCGCTAAAGCGTTCCGGCTATTTCCAGAAGGTGGAAATCAAGGAATCAAAACAGGACGAAAAGAACCCTTCCGTCCAGACGTACACGTTTGAAATTTCCGCCGAGATTGCACCGCCGCAGCCAGTGCAGGCGAAACCGGCAAGCACGCCCGTCCCGGCGGCGCCCCCCGCGAGGAAAGGGTAAGCCATGGCCAATCCACTACGAGATATGTCGGTGATTATGCAGGCGCTGGTAGCCGCAGCGCTGGCCGTGGTTATCGTGTTGATCGGCGTATACCTGCCGTTTTCTCCGGTGGCCCAGGAACGCAGTTCCGTGGACAGAGCGGTAGAGCAACGGAAGGCGTTGAATGACGAAGTAACCCAGTTGCAGGTGTACAAGCAGCGCTACGGCGAACTGAAGCAACAGATGGACGCGCTTTCCAAGCAACTGGATACGCTGAAGACCATCGTTCCAGAAGAGAAGGAAGTGGACGAGTTTATCCGCATGGTGCAGGGTGCGGCGGCGGCTTCCAACGTGACCATCCGGCGATTCACCGCAGAGGCGGTGGTGCCGCGGGAATATCACTACGACATGCCGTTCGAGTTGCAGGCCGACGGCCCGTACTTCAACTTACTGGACTTCTTCACCCGCATGAGCCGGTTGTCGCGAATCATCAATGTGGGCGACTTGAAGTTTGAAGACCCAGACAAGGCAACGGGAGCCAAGTATCCACTGCGCCCGGGGACGACGGTGTCAGCGATTTTCACAGCAACTACCTTTTTCACCAAGCCGGCTGATGTGAGCCCAACCTCCGCACCTGGAGCACGGACTCAACCTGCAGCGGCTGGAAAGCCCTGAGCGGGAATGAGCGAACTATGCGTTCAGTGATCACACTGGTAAGCGGGATTTTACTCACGGCGGCAGTGGCCGCGACCTGCTCGCACGCGCAGGCACAGCCCACGACCGCACCACAAGCTCCAGCACCGGCGGCTTCGCAGCCAGCGGGAACAGCTTCGAGACCTGCCGCAAAGCGGGCTTCCAAAAGGCACGCAGCTAAGGCGGCAGCGCAAACCGATGCGACCACGACGCCGGAAGGCCAGATAGCCAAACCGGGGCGCCGGGACCCGTTTGAATCGCTGGTAGGACGGCAGAAGGCCCAAGCTGATGCGGCCAAGAATCTACCGCCGGGCAAAGGCGGGCTGCAGGTGAGTACGCTGAAGGTTGACGGAATCGTGCATTCACCTAACGGCATGATCGCGGTGGTTAGCAATCCCCAGCAGCGCACGTACTTCCTGCGCGAAGGGGACCAATTGTACGACGGCAAAGTGGACAAGATAGCGATGGACGGTATCTCGTTCCATGAATCCAGCAAGGACGCTTTCGGCAAGCCAGTGGAACGGGAAGTGAATAAGAGAATTTACTCGAATGCAGGAGAAGGACAATGAAGACGAATTGGCCGGTCTTACGGTCTGGATTCTTGATTCTCGCGAGCTTGGCCGTGGGCCCAACGCTGTTGCCTGCCCAATCGCAGGAACCGGCTGGTGCGACGAGCACACCGGTGGTCATCTCTAGCGTGGCCATCCTGCAAAGCGCCGCACAACGGACGAGCGTGCGCGTGGAGGGCGCAGGCAAGCTGGAGGCCCGCGCGACGCGCGTACAAAATCCTGACCGGCTAGTGCTGGATTTTAGTGGGGCACGGCTGGGCGCGCAGAAGACGGCGGTGGCTGGCTCCGCGACTCCCGTACTCGGGGTGCGGCTGGGACAATATCGCAACGACGTGGTGCGCGTGGTGATCGATCTCAGCGAAGCAGCGCACTACCAGTTGACGCACGACGGCAACGCGGTGGTGATCGCGTTCAATTCGCAGGGATCGACCTCGACCGGGGCGACCACGAGTGCCAAGAAAGCCGCGATTGCGTCACCACGCTTCGCACTGCCTGGCGAATTAACGCAACCGGCATACACACTGGCGTCCTTTGGCGGGAAGAGTGAGCCGGCGCGTCCAACCCCAGATTCAGGCCGGGCAGCGCAGCAGGCCATTCAGCAGGCCAACACGGCGGCCGGAACAATGGCTACCTCCACGCAGGTTTCGCCAGTGGCAGCACCTCCGGGCAAGTACACCGGCGAGCCGATTTCGGTAAACCTGAAGGATGTAGATCTGCGGGATTTCTTCCGCCTCATTCATGAGATCAGCGGCTTGAATGTGGTTCTCGACCCGGCGGTGAAGGGCAGCCTGACGATCGTTCTGGATGAAGTTCCCTGGGATCAGGCGCTGGACATCGTGCTGCAGAATAACGGGCTGGACAAACAGCTAAACGGAAATGTGTTGCGTATCGCCACGCGCGACACCCTCAAGAAGGAAGCGGAAACGCAGCGTGACCTGGAGAAGGCGCAGGCCGAAGCGGTGGCTCCGGTTACCGTCACACGCGTGCTGAGCTACGGCAAAGCCGCCACGATGAAAGATACGCTGAAGAAGTTCCTCAGCGCTCGTGGAGACATTCTTTCGGACGACCGTTCGAACCAATTGATCATTCGCGACATCCCGTCGGTCATTCCGACCATCGACAACCTGATCCGCCAACTGGACCGCAGATCGCAGCAGGTGGAAATTGAAGCGCGAGTGGTTTCCGCTTCGCGCTCCTTCGCCCAGGATATCGGCACCGAACTGGGCTTTGCAGGATCAACGACCAGCGGCCGTACGCTATTCAGCGGTACTCCGGAAGTCGGCGCCAGTGGCGTTACGACGGGGACCGGCGTTCCAGCTTCACCTGTAACCGTTTCGACGGGCGTCACTACCGGAAACGGAGTTACTTCAGGCATTCCGTTGAATACGGAATTGGCGGCGGGAGTTCCGACGAGCGGCTTCGGCTTCTCGCACCGGTCACCGAACTTCGCGATTGACTTCTTCATCACCGCAGCGGAAGCCAAGGGCGTCGGCAAGTTGCTTTCCAAGCCGAAGGTCATCACTCAAAACAACGAAAAAGCCACCATCAAACAGGGAACCAAGATTCCCATCCAGACGACCATCAATAACACTATTTCCGTACAATTCATCGATGCAGTGCTGAAACTGGAAGTCACCCCGCAAATTACGGCAGAAGGCACCGTGTTCATGGATGTGCTGGTAGAAAACACGCAAATCGATACCGGCATCCCGCGAGTGCAGGGCATTCCGGCACTGGACACGCAATCCGCCGAGACCAAGGTAACGGTGGCCGATGGCGGCACGGTAGTAATCGGCGGAATCATCGTATCCTCACAGACGACGAATATCACACAGGTACCGCTGGTTGGCAGCATTCCTCTGATCGGCAACCTGTTCAAGCGCACCTCTGTGTCGGTGACCTCGCAGGAGTTACTGTTCTTCCTGACACCGCGCATTATGCCTGGATAAGATTGATGGCTGAGCCGGAAGAAGACTCTTAGCCCTCAAATAAGCGGCCGCAGTAGCGAAATTTTCCCGCAAGGGAGTATATCGAGGAGACTTCGGTCTCCTCGATTCTTTTTTATGAATACAAAATTTCCACGCAGACGGCGGTCGCTGGTAGAGAAGTTCGCCGGACCGGAGATCGATGCGCTACTGGTGACCCATCCGGCGGATTGGTACTACCTGACGGGCTTCACTGGGGAGTCAGGGGCGCTGATCGTTTCGCAGCGAGCCACCACGCTGATCACCGACGGAAGGTTCGTGGGGCAGGCCAAGGGAGAGACTGCAGGCGTGAACGTGTCGCTACAGAAGGCCTCGCTGCTCGAATCCACTGGTGAATTTCTGGCGGCCAGCAGGATCAAGAGTATCGGGTTCGATCCGACGCAGATGTCGGTGGCGCAGTTGAGCACGATGCGCAAGGCGACAGGGAGGGGCTGCCGGTGGATACCTGCGCAAGGGTTGGTTGCGGCTCTGCGCATGCGCAAGGATGCGCAGGAACTGGCGGTAATGCGAAGGGCGGCCATTCTGGCGGGGCATGTTGTGGAACATGCCCTGACGCTGCTGAAGACCGGCGTCCGGGAATTTGAGATCGCGGCAGAGATCGAATACCAGATGCGGAAGCGCGGGGCGTCGGGGGCGGCGTTCGAAACCATCGTGGCTTTCGGCGAACGCGCGGCGCTGCCGCACGCGCGTCCTACCGCCAAACGCTTGAAGAAAAATGAGTTGGTCGTGCTGGACCTGGGTGCTATACTCGCGCACTATTGCAGCGACATCACGCGCACAATTTATTTTGGAAAGGCTCCGGAGCGCATCCGCCAGTGGTATAAAGCGGTGCAAGACGCGCAAGTCGCGGCGATTGCCGCGGTGAAAAACGGGGTTAAGTGCGGCGATGTGGACGCGGCTGCACGGCAAGTGCTGGTGAGCCACGGGCTGGACAAATACTTTGTGCATAGCACGGGCCACGGACTCGGTTTGGAAGTACACGAAGATCCGCGAATCGCTCGGGGTCAAACAAAACACCTGGAACCAGGGAACGTGGTGACCATCGAACCGGGAATTTACATTGAGGATGTCGGCGGCATTCGCATCGAGGATGATGTGGCGGTGCACGAGGATCGCATCGAAGTTTTGACCCGCTTCACGCGGGATCTCATAGAGATTTGAATACAGGCATGAAGCGCAAAAAGACTTCGAAACCGGACGCCGGCAGCTTCGCAGCCCCAGAAATCCAGCAAATCGAACAGCTTTTGGAGTTCATGACGCAGCACAACCTCGAGGAGTTTGAATACTCGAGGGGCGACCTGCGCATCCGGCTGCGCAAGCCGTCGGCCGGAGTGGTGCTGCAGCAGACGCGCGGCGAGTATTCGCCAGAGATTATCGTGGCGGGTGGTGGTGGCGTTCCAATTCCCGGGGAGGCGGCAACATCTGGAGGCGCCCAGGCTCCGGCTACTGGCGGGGAATCACGAGGCAAGGAAGATTTACACCTGATCAAGTCGCCGATTGTGGGGACATTTTATGGGGCACCCAGTCCCGGTGCGGAAGCTTTCGTGAAAGTTGGCTCCTACGTGGAGAGCGGCCAGACGCTGTGCATCGTGGAAGCCATGAAATTGATGAACGAGATTGAATCGGACGCCAGCGGCGAAGTGACACGCGTATACGTCGAAAACGGGCAGCCGGTGGAGTACGGGCAGCCGCTTTTCGGCATCCGGCCTAGCAGGAAAAAGTAGCCGGCACCCCAGAGACCATGTTCCAAAAAATTCTCGTAGCTAATCGAGGGGAAATTGCCCTGCGGGTGATCTGCGCCTGCAAAGAGCTGGGAATTTCGACGGTCGCAGTGTATTCCGAGGCGGACCGCAATTCGCTGCACGTGCGATTCGCGGATGAAGCGGTGTGCATCGGGCCGCCACGCAGCGCGGAGAGTTATCTCAATATTCCGCAGGTGATCAGCGCGGCGGAAATCACCAATGTGGATGCTATTCATCCGGGGTACGGATTTCTTTCGGAAAACGCCAATTTCGCTAAGGTTTGTGAAGCCTCGGAAATCACGTTTATCGGGCCCACGCCAGAAATTATCGAAATTATGGGCGACAAGGACCGCGCGCGGCGGGAAGTGCGCGCAGCCGGGCTGCCCACTGTGCCGGGCAGCGACGGGATTATCGAGGGAGAAGAGCAGTTGGCGGAAGCAGCCACAAAGATTGGCTATCCATTGATTCTGAAGGCTTCGGCGGGGGGCGGAGGGCGCGGGATGCGCATCGTCCGGCGCGTCGAAGATTTGCTGGGGGCCTATCAGGCAGCGCGAAGCGAAGCGCAGCAGGCTTTCGGCAATCCGGACATGTACGCGGAGAAATTTATTGAGCGGCCGCGCCATATCGAGTACCAAGTGCTGGGCGATCAGCACGGGCAGATCATTCATTTAGGTGAGCGGGAGTGCAGCATTCAGCGACGCCATCAGAAACTGGTGGAAGAGTCGCCTTCCCCAGCAGTAAATCCCAAGCTGCGCAAGGAATTGGGTGCCAGGGTGGTGAAAGCGCTAGGAAAAATCGGTTATACCAACGCCGGCACGGTGGAATTTCTGATGGATGAAGATGGCGCGATTTATTTTATCGAGATGAATACACGCATCCAGGTGGAGCATCCAGTGACCGAGCTGGTTACGGGCGTCGATCTGATCAAAGCGCAGATACGGATCGCTGCGGGAGAGCGTTTGCAGGACGCCACCGGGGAGGTTAATTTTTCGGGGCACGCCATCGAGTGCCGGATTAACGCGGAGGATCCCGAGACGTTCGTGCCGTCGGCGGGGCGCATCACGACATTTCAGGCACCGGGCGGAACCGGTGTGCGGGTGGATTCGGCGGCGCATGCCGATGCAGTGGTTCCTCCTTACTACGACTCCATGATCGCCAAGCTGATTGTAAAGGGACGCGACCGAGCGGAGGCTATCGGGCGCATGAAGCGGGCGTTGGAAATGTTTGTAATTGAGGGTATCCGAACTTCGATACCGCTACACCGCAGGATTTTTGCGGATGCGCAGTTTGCGGCAGGGAACTTCGACACGCACTTTATTGAGCGATTGCTGGGGACCAACGGAAAATAGACCTACATGCGCCTTGTTCTGCCGCGACTGTATGTGATATTAGACGCAGCATTGCTGACCCTTCCTGAGATTGATTGCGCCAAGAGGCTTGTCGATGCCGGAGTGCATTTGATCCAGTACCGGAATAAAAGCGCATCCCCTCGCCAGTTGTTTGAGAAATCCAGTGAGCTCGCCGCCTTTTTGAATCCGCTGGGAGTGCGATTTGTGGTGAATGATCGCGCGGACGTGGCGGCGCTGGCAGACGCCGGCGGCGTACACGTGGGACAAGATGATTCGGGTGTGGAGCAGGCACGCTTAATGGTGGGGAGCGATAAATGGGTAGGTGTTTCGACTCATAATGCAAAACAACTTCGCGATGCGGTTGCGAGCTCGGCGGACTATGTTGCCGTGGGACCGATTTTTTCTACCGGATCGAAAGTGAATCCCGATCCAGTGGTCGGAGTGGATTTCGTACGGCAAGCACGCGCGATGAGCGATAAACCGATTGTGGCGATTGGGGGGATTACGCTGGAGTGCGCCGAGGAAGTGACGGAGGCGGGCGCGGATTCTGTGGCGGTGATCAGCGACATTTGGCGAGCGGAAAATCCGGGGAAACGGGCGCGGCAGTATGTCGATATGCTCGAGAAACAAAATTCCGGAATTGCGGGACGGGGCGCCTGAGCATGGCCGAGGTGAGAGCTACGAGTTCATCGAGCGTGGCGCGCAATGAAGGCGGCTTCGTCCGGGCGATCGGGCTGTTTGACGGCACCATGATTGTGGTGGGGTCGATGATTGGCTCCGGAATTTTCATCGTGGCCGCCGATATTTCGCGGCAGACCGGCTCGGCGGGCGGGTTGCTGTTTGCGTGGATCATCACCGGGTTGCTGACGATTTCCGCGGCGCTTTCGTACGGGGAACTGGCGGCGCTTTTTCCGCACGCGGGCGGGCAATACATTTATCTGCGTGAAGCGTACTCGCCGCTGTGGGGCTTTCTGTATGGCTGGACGCTGTTTCTGGTAATCCAGACAGGGACCATCGCCGCGGTAGCGATTGGATTTGCGCGCTACCTGGGCGTGCTGGCTCCGTCCATTTCGCCGCAGGCTTGGGTGATTCATCCTATTGCGCTGTCTTCCAAGTACGCGATCAGCTTGTCGGTGCAGCAACTGGTGGCCGTGCTGTTGATCATTTTTCTGACATTTTTAAATACGCTGGGCGTGCAGCTGGGAAAGATGATTCAGAATATTTTTACCAGCGCGAAGACGCTTTCGTTGTTGGGACTCATTTTTCTGTGCGTGTTTGTAGGGCGCAACCATGCGGCCATCAGCGACAATTTTTCGCATTTCTGGGCAATTCGCGGAGCGGAAGCAATTGCGCCGGGGGCAGATTTTTTACGCGGCTGGGTACCCACGATTACGGCAGCGAGCGGGGCGTTTGGATTGTTTGTGGCATTCGGAGTAGCGCAGGTGGGTTCGCTTTTCTCTGCGGACGCGTGGAACAACATTGGATTTACTGCCGCGGAAGTAAAAAATCCCAAGCGCGATGTGGCGTTATCGATGGCGTTCGGCACCATCATTGTCATAAGCCTGTATGTGCTCGCGAACATAGCCTATCTTTGCGCGCTGCCGTTGGCGCAGATTCAACATGCTCCCGACGATCGCGTAGCTTCGGCGGCGCTGAACGCAGTGTTTGGGCCGATTGGCGCGTCGATCATGGCGGTGGCGATCATCATTTCCACTTTCGGGTGCAATAACGGACTGATTCTGGCGGGGGCGCGCGTTTCGTATGCGATGGCTAAGGATGGCTTGTTCTTTCGTGCCACAGGGACGCTGAACAAACGAGGTGTGCCTGCCGTGGCGCTGATTTACCAAGGCGTATGGATCATTGTGTTGATTCTGTTGCGCACGCGCCATGTGGACGCCGGTGGAATGGTGACGTACGGAAATCTCTACAGCGACCTGCTGGATTACGTGGTGTTTTCGGTACTGATTTTTTATGCACTGACGATTGCGGGGATTTTTGTGTTGCGCGCGAAGCGGCCGGAAGCGGAACGACCGTATCGCGCGTTTGGTTATCCCTTTGTACCGTTGCTCTATATCGTGGCGGCGTGCGCGATCATGTTTGTGTTGCTGCTGTACAAGACGCAGACAACGTGGCCGGGGCTGGTGATCGTGCTGCTGGGGGTGCCGGTGTATCTGGTGTGGTCGCGTCGCGGGCGAAGTAGCATCGTCTCGGAGTGACAGATCTAAAACTGATTGGAGAAGCGATTTTGTCGTAGGGCAAAAGGCAAGTGCGCCCTACAATGTCACAGCCACAGTCCAATTTGGCGGGTGGATAGCGGGATAATCTCCCTGGGAGAGAAGCTGCATGGGCAACCCCTTATTCGCGAAAAAATCGATGAGCATGCTGATGTCCGAGGCGCAAGAAGCCGGCACACACAGCTTGAAGAGGACGTTGGGACCTTTTCAGCTTACCGCGCTGGGCGTGGGGGCGGTTATCGGAGCAGGCATTTTCGTGTTGTCGGGGCTAGGTGCGCACTACGCGGGGCCGGGCTTGATGCTCTCGTTCGTGCTTTCCGGTTTGGGGTGCGCGTTTGCAGGGCTGTGCTACGCGGAGTTCGCGGCGATGATTCCGCTGGCGGGCAGTGCGTACACCTATGCGTACGCGACGCTGGGAGAATTGTTCGCGTGGATCATCGGATGGGACCTGACGCTGGAATACGCGATGGGTGCGAGCACGGTTTCTTCCGGGTGGTCAAATCACTTCATCGAGCTGCTGAATATTTTTCACGTGAAGATGCCGCTGTGGCTGGCGTACGACCACTGGACGGCGCTGGCGACGGCACAAAAAATCGTAGCGCGTCAGATGGTGCTCAGCTCGGATAGCGGACTGGTGCCGGGCACGCAAGCGTTTCTGGAAAGGCTCGGATCGTACATGGCGTCGCCATCGCCGGAGTTGTTGCAACGCGCGCATGATCTGGTAAACGCGCCACGCCTTTTTGGAATGGAGATCGGCTTCAATCTTCCGGCGTTTATCATCGCGCTGGTCATCACCGCCGTTCTGGTGGTGGGCATCAAGGAAAGCGCCAGCTTCAACGCCACGATCGTGGTCATCAAAGTGTCGGTGGTGCTCTTTGTGATCGGACTGGGTGCGCACTACGTTTCTTTCTCAAACTGGGGCAGTGATTGGCATACTTTTGCGCCCTTCGGCTTCAGCGGCATCGGCACGGGAGCCGCGTACATATTTTTCGCGTACATCGGATTCGATGCGGTCTCAACCACAGCGCAGGAGGCTAAGAATCCGCAACGAGATCTACCCATCGGCATCATTGTGTCATTGTTCGTTTGCACGCTGTTGTACATCGCGGTAGCGGGAGTATTGACGGGCATGGTCCCGTGGCAGGACATAAATATTGAGGCTCCCGTGGCGCGCGCGTTTCTGGACCGCGGGCTCTCGACGGCCTCGCACGTGATTACTTTAGGCGCGCTGGCTGGGTTAACGAGCGTAATGCTGGTGATGTTGTTGGGACAGACTCGCGTGTTGTACGCGATGGCTAACGATGGACTATTGCCAAAGAAGTTTTTTGCGGCGATTCATCCGAAATTCCGAACTCCCTACAAGAACACCATTCTGGTGGGCCTGCTGGCTGCGATTGTGGGCAGTGTGACCCCTATCGACGACATTGGGAGAATGGTGAATATCGGGACGCTGCTGGCGTTCGTGATTGTGTGCATCGCGGTGATGATTCTGCGCAATACCAACCCGTCGCAGCCACGGCCATTTCGCACACCGTGGGTGCCGGTGGTGCCGATTCTGGGCATTTTGTTCAACGGCTTTATGATGTACAAACTGGGTATGTGGAACTGGATACGCCTGGTGGCGTGGTTGCTTATCGGGCTGGTGGTTTATTTCGCATACAGCCGGCACCACAGCAAGGTGAGTAATCCGCAGCCGTAACGAATACGTGCAAATGAACGAAGAGAAGAAAAGCTAGTCCGCGCATCCTATTCCGGCAATTTCTTTCCAATACCACGTCATGCGCCGTTCTATTCTGTGATGGTCTTCGGGTAGAGTAATAACTCACACTTTGCAATGACTCCAAACCCTTCCAAGCTGCAAAGTTACTGGCGTCGACTTTCAGGCATCGACATTGTTGCGCTGATCATTTTCATGATCGGCGGCATGGTCATGGCGTCGGGCCTTCACGGCGGGGTTTTCAGCTTCCTGAAATTCCTGGCCGTCCTGGCATTGTTCTACCTGTTGGTGCGTTTCATCGGGTGGTGGCGCTCTCGGCTGTTGTGGAGCCTGCGCAATCGCCTGATTGTGGCGTATCTGTTCATTGCCCTGGTGCCTATCCTATTGATTCTTACCTTGGGCGTACTCGCGGGACGTATTTTATATTCGCAACTGGGCGCGTATCTACTTTACGAAGATATTCACGCGCGGATCAACACGGTATCGGATATTTCGGAGCACATCGCCGCCGCTCATGCAACTCCGCCGCGCGGAATTACCCGGGAAGAAATGGAAGCAGTGCTGGCGGCGCAAGCGCACACCGTGCACGACCGCGAATTGCCTGGGCTAAGCATAGCCTTTGCGGACGATCCGGAGCTGCTGCGCAAGCTGTCCCGAGGCGGGGACTTTTTCGCCGGATTGTTGCAGGAAGAGAACAAGTTGTCGCTCTCTTGTATGCGGGCGATGCCCGGGCCGAATGGTCTGCGCGTGTTGAGGATACAAGTGCCCGTGACGCCGGACCTTTTGGCGGCCATAGCGCCCGATGTGGGCGCGATTCAATTGAACCTGATGCAGAAATTCACCGGAGGCACGCAGCAGACGGTGATCTATGAGTCGGGCAACCAGAAGTATTCGGCAGGGGGACGCATAACGGCGCGTGCGCGGGCATTGCAACCGGAAGGGTTCTGGATCGATCCGGCGGTGAGCATCGTGTCGAGACTCAACGCGGTGTATGTTTCACACGACGGTCGAGTGGAACACAACCATCCGGTGCTGGCGGTGACCAATGCGCGGCCTTCGCGGCTTAATGCGCGGATCTTCAGTTCGCTGGGGGAGTTGCGCGACTCGTACCTGGTGCTTTTTGTGATTGTGGGCGTGGTTTTTCTGCTGATTGAGCTGTCCGCTTTGATTACCGGCATTGCCATGACCCGGCGGATTACCACGGCGATCGCGGATTTGTACCAGGCGACGCAATATGTGCAGTCCGGAGATTTGACGCATCGCGTGCGTATTGACCGACGCGATCAACTCGGCGTGTTGGGGGAGTCATTTAATTTAATGACAGGGTCCATCAGCGGGTTGATCGAAGAGCAAAAGCAGCGCCAGCGACTGGAAAATGAAATTTCGATCGCGCGCGAAGTGCAAAACCAGCTTTTTCCCAAAAGGCTGCCGTCGGTGCCGGGCGTAGAAGTGGAAGCCATCTGCAAAGCGGCGCGGTCAGTCAGCGGGGATTACTACGATTTTATACAGATGAGCCCGACGCATATCGCGGTGGCCATCGCAGACATTTCGGGAAAAGGAATTTCGGCGGCGTTGCTGATGGCCAGTTTGCAGGCGGCCCTGCGCAGCCAGTTGCTGACGGACGGAAGTGTACACCTGGGAACCGCGGAATTAGTTTCGCGGTTGAACAAGCATTTGGTGCGCAATACGGCAGACGATCGTTTTGCGACATTTTTTATCGCGGTGTACGACAGTGCCACGCGCACGATGCAGTACACCAACGCGGGGCATCTGCCTTCGTTTTTGCTGAGCCAGAACGCGACTGTGCATCTGGATAAAGGAGGCATGGTGCTGGGAGTTTACGAGGAATGTACTTATGAGGAAAATTCCGTGAACGTTCCCCGCGACGCGCTGTTGATCGGGTATAGCGATGGATTGGTCGAGCCGGAGAACGTTTATGGCGAAGAATTCGGGATTCGCCGTTTGCAGGAAGCGGCCGTGCGTGCACAGTCGTCGACGCCGAGCAGCGTGGCGCTTTCGCTGATGACTGCAGCGGAAGAGTGGGCGGGAAGCGCGGAACAAGCGGACGACATGACGGTGATTGTGGCGCGGTTAAAGTAAGTTCGAAGCGATCAGATAGTAGCGGGTGTGGCGCTAGGCTATACTGACAACGCTTTCCAAAATCAACGAGTCAGGGAGCCGAATGTCGCTACGCAATCGGGTGGCGCTGGTTACCGGGGGAAGCCGCGGTATCGGGCGAGGCATCGCCGTGCGGCTGGCACAGGACGGCGCGCGGGTGGCCATCGCGTACCGGTCAAATAAACCTGCGGCACAGCAAACGCTGCGACAGTTGCAGGCCGCAGGCGCGGAATGCGTGGCGGTGGAAACAGACATTTCCGATCCGGCGCGCGCGGAAAACCTGGTGAAAACGGTCGCGGAGCGATTCGGACGCGTGGATGTCGTGGTGAACAACGTGGGGGATTTTCGCTGGGGAACCGTGACGGAATCATCGCTGGAGGATTGGCAAGGGATTTTCTCTTCGAATTTGTTGACGGCGTTGCATGTGTGCCGCGCAGTTTTGCCGCATATGCGAAAAGGGCGCTGGGGACGCATCATCAATCTGGGAGCGGTGGGAGCCGAGCGAGCGTTCGGGCAAGCAAAGATTTCCGCCTATGCCGCGGCGAAGGCGGCGGTAGTGGCGCTGTCGCGTTCGCTGGCACTCGAAGAGGCGAAGAACGGCATCACCGTAAATGTGGTGAACCCTTCGAGTATCGATGAAAATGAATTGACGCTGAGTGAAGCGCGCAGCATGCGCGATGCGCGATTTCCGATTGGGCGTCCGCCGACGGTGGAAGATGTGGCCGCTACCGTGAGTTTTTTTGCCTCCGAAGAAGCGGAATATGTGACGGGCCAGGTGATGAATGTCAGCGGCGGGTGGATGCTGTAGGAGATTTGTTCAGTATCGAGTGGCGATTGCGCGAGAGTCAGATCATCCAGTTTCCAACATGAAAGCCTTATCGTGAAAATCTCGCCATGAAAGCGCTTACCGCAGCGGAAATGCGCGAGGTCGACCGGCTGACCACAGCGCGTTTTGGTATTTCCGGGTCGCAACTGATGGAGTCGGCGGGCCAGAGGGTTTCCGAAGCGATCTTTGAACATTTATATGACGGGACAGATCGCGGGCCTGTGCAGGAATCGCGCGGAACTCGCATCGCGATTCTGTGTGGAACGGGAAACAACGGCGGTGACGGGCTGGTGGCAGCGAGGCATCTGAAAATCGCGGGGGTCGAAGCAAGAGTTTATGTGTTTGGCGATGCGATGAAATTTAAAGGCGACGCGAGCGAAAATTTTCAGCGCTGGAGGAGTGGCGGGGGCAGCATTGAAGCAGTAGGAAGCGTAAGCGATTGGGAAAAGGTACGGGCGGCAGTTGGGGATGCCGATGTGGTCGTGGACGCATTGCTTGGAACGGGAGTGCGCGGCGCGGCTACTGGCGTGGTGGCCCAGGCCATCTCTGGAGTGAATGAGTTTTCGCGTAAAGCGACGGCGGCGCGCCCAAGACTGATTATTTCTGTGGACATGCCTTCGGGGTTGCCATCGGATGGGGAAGCCGCGGAAGGGCCGGTATTGCAGGCACATAAAACGGTGACATTTACTGCGCCGAAGGTTGGACAACTCGTCAGCCGAGATGCCTCCGCGAGCGGAGCTTTGGAAGTGCGGCAGATTGGGTCACCCGCGGAACTGGTGGATGAAATTGGGCAAAGCGACGTGCGCTGGGTGGATGCACAGGAGTTCGCGAAATTGCCGTTAGTACGCGCGGCCGATTCGAACAAAGGCACGTTTGGCCATGTGTTGCTGGTGGCCGGCTCACTGGGCAAAAGCGGCGCGGCGATTCTTGGCGGCCGCATGGCGTTGCGAGCCGGAGCAGGGCTGGTGACGATTGCGATGCCATCGGTGGTCTTACCGCTGGTGGCGGCAGCGCAGGCGGAATACATGACCGTGCCGCTCCATGCGAGCTCCGCAGGAACATTAGCGGCTACCAGCCCGGAGGGGGAGCATTGGGCTCAAATTGAAAAAGGGAAGACAGTGCTGGCGATCGGTCCGGGGATGGGAACAGAGAAAGAAACGCAGGAGAGTATCCGGGCGTGGGTTAGGACGACTGAACTGCCTGTCGTTTTAGATGCGGATGGATTGAACGCTTTTGACGGGCATGCGGAGGAGTTAAGAGAACGCAAGAGTGGATATCTGGTGATCACGCCCCACCCGGGAGAGATGGCGCGACTGCTTGGCGGGTCTGTACGTGATGTGCAAAACGACCGGCTAAAAGCGACCCGCGAGGCAGCGCAGCGGTGGAACGCGCACGTGATTTTAAAGGGATTTCACACCGTAGTTGCGTCGCCGAAGGGCAATATTTTTGTGAATACGACGGGGAACCCGGGCCTGGCGAAGGGTGGTACTGGAGACGTGCTGACGGGGCTTTTAGCGGCGCTTACGGCGCAATTCAAAACTGACGAGTGGCTTCGGGTGCTAACGCTGGGGGTGTACTTGCACGGCCTGGCCGCGGATATCGCGGTCAGGGGCACGGATGCCTCCGGCCTGCTTGCCGATGATTTGATTGCGCTGATACCCGATGCGCGCGCGGAACTGTTACGGGAGTTGCAACAGATTGGCTGAGGTGGTTATCACTAATTCCGCGGAGGAAACGACGAAGTGGGGGCGGCGGTTTGCGGCGCGGCTGAAACCCCCAATTTTGGTGTTGCTTTCGGGGGAATTGGGCAGCGGCAAAACCACGCTGACAAAAGGGATCGTATCTGGGTTGGGGGCGGCAAGCGAAGATGAGGTGACCAGCCCGACATTCACCCTCGTGCACGTATACGGAGCAGTGGCTAAGGTGTATCACGCGGATTTGTATCGAATTGAGAGTTTTAATGACTTCGAGACGCTGGGGCTGGAGGACGTTTTTGAGAAGCCTTCGGTGGTCATTCTGGAGTGGGCGGAGCGCTTTCCGCTGAGCTCCGCGTGGCCGCAAATAGGGGTACGGCTTGAGCATTTAGAAGGGGATAAAAGGCGCCTAACGGTCTTGTCCGCGGCGGATTCGGCTGGTGATTAGCAGGGCACTAACTCTCAGGCAACGGACATAAGTCCATTCCTTGCCGCTCTCCGCAGCCGCGCTAAACTGGATAGAAGTGTGTTTTGGTGAGTGAATGTTCAACGAATCCCTTGCGCTTATCCCGGGGGAAACGCCGCGCGTAGAACTTAAGAGCTACAACGTCACCATTCCGATGGCGTCGTTATCCATTGGTGTGGACAACATTCACCATGACGTTTTCCTTAGCCCTAAGTTCGTGCAGGCCGCGCGTGACTTCTTGTTTGACCTGATCCGCCAGCAGACCAAGGCAACTTATTTCCCAGGAATCGAGCTGCGCACTACCCGGGGTCCGGACAACGCAGCCTTTCGTAAACTGCTCATCGACCTCCTGCAAAGCGCTTTGACGCAAGCGAAATACCACAAAAACATCGAGATGGATTTGCTGTTCCGGCTGACGCTTCTGAAGTTTCTTATCGCGGAAATGGGGAACCAGTTTTCAAACCTGATTCTGGAAGGGAAGGAGTGGATCCGGCAGCGCGGCGAACATTTTGAACGGAGCCAGCAAGCGCACGTAATCAAGGCCAGGCTATCAGAGTTGCAATCGGTGCGTCGCACGGTAATCCGCATCGTGGGGCAGCATGTGGCGCAGATGCTGGCCGACGTAGACGAAAATGTAATTGCCAAAACGCGGCGGGCGCTGTTCGGGGATGATTTTGCGCCGTTTTATGATTTGATGAAGAATCGCATCGTCTTCCTGGACGGCGGCAAGGACGATTTTTATTTTCTAAATCACTACGTGCTTCTGGGGAATTACGCGCGTGACCTCGATCGCTTCGAGGCTATGGACGTAATTTTTCGGGAACTGCTGCGTAAGGCCGGATTGACCATTGAGCCGGAGCCCGCGCACGCCGAGGCGAAAAAGGAATACGAATCGCTGCTGGAGCAAGCGGCATCCACGCGCGAAGACATAGTCAATCTGGAGGAGCAAGCCAACAATCTCCGCAAAAAACTGGAGCGCGGTGAAGGATTCATTACAAAATTTCTGACTTCCGGGGATCCAGCGGACCAGAAGGCGTCACTGACGGATATCGAATCGCGGCTGAAGCACCAGGAAGGCAAGCTGGAACAGCTGGGTCCAAAAATCGACGGCGCGAAGCAAAAACTGGACTTTTGGGACAAGAAATTCGAGAGCCACCTCGGCGATTACCTGAACAATAGCGACACCGCGAAAGTGCTCTTCGATGCCACTGGCACGCCAGGCGCGGAGGGGCAGGCGCGAGCGCGGCATTTGTCACAACTTGTGAATCGACTGGAAGAGCAAGAGTTGCTGTTTCCCGCACTGGCAGGGTACGAGATTCGTTCGCTGGCGGCGGACTACAGCCCGCCGGTGCACTTGCAGCAACTGCGCAAAGCGGTGGTGTCGAAGGATGAGCTGAAGCGAGTGGCGCAGGTGCTGAAACACGTGCCGGCGCGCAAGTTGTCGCTAAAACCGATCGAGGAATTGGCGAAGAAAATTCATCGCTACTCTCGAGAAGAAATTAGCGCACTGGTGCTGAGGTTCGCGGTGGATTTTCTGCATTTGCGGCGTGACTTGCGCGATGCCGAACATCTGATGGCATGCATGGAGCGCATTCACCTGGTGACCACGGAACAGGTGCGGGAATTGTCGCGCCTGAACAACCGCTTGTACGAATGCGTGATGCAGGAAGAGGCCAAGCCCAAGCAAGACCACGTGGTGTCGCACGTGATTATCAAAGCGGACGTGCGCGGGTCGACGCAGATGACCCAGGATTTATTGGCGCGCGGGCTGAGCCCGGCATCTCACTTCAGCTTGAACCTGCACGAGCCGGTGAAGAAACTGCTGGACCGTTTTGCGGCGAAGAAAGTGTTTATCGAAGGTGACGCGATTGTGTTGGCGATTTTCGAGACGGAAGCGACGCGCACGTACGCGCGCGCAGTCGCCAAGGCTTGTATTTTAGCCCGGCAGATATTGGCGGTTTGCAGTTCATTCAACGAGCGGTCGGCGGCCAATGATTTACCGACGATCGAACTGGGAATCGGAGTGGCGTATCAGGGCTCCGCGCCTACCTATTGGATTGATGGCGATTCGCGCATCATGATTTCAAAAGCGCTGAATCTTTCGGATCGCTTGTCAGGTTGCGGGAAATTAGCCAAGCGGATGCTAGCGAGCCAGAAATCGGATTTTTCGCTGTTTCAGTTTCTGACGGCGTTGGAAGGTGCGTCGCCGGAAGAGCTGGACGAGTTTCTGGTGCGGTACAATATGAATGGCATCGAGCTCAACGATGAGGGGTTCGAAAAGTTGAGCGAGGAAATTTCGCTGGATTCCATCGAAACAAAACTTGACATGCCGTGGGGCAAAGAAACGGTGACGCTATTTTTTGGCGAAGTGCCCATGGGCGAGTCGGTGGAGTTGCTCGTGCTGCGCAAGGGTCACGCGCGGCATCTCCTGCCGGACGGAAAAATTGGTGTGGTGTCGTCGCATCCTTACTACGAGATATGCACCAATCCGGGGCTATATGAGCTGGTGGCGGCGCTGATTCGCAGCCAGCAAACAGCCGCAGTGGGAGAGGCCGGGGCGCCAGCGCAGGCATAGTCCAGGCGAACGAGTCTTCCGCCTCTCGCCTCTTTTTGCAGGTTGCGCGTCGATTCCTGCATTACGCGATCTTCCAAAAATGCAGCAAAAATGGATTAGAGCACGGCGCAGTGCGTGCGAGAATGCCATGCATGGCGTTGACAAATGATTAGATGTGCGCTGTTGGCCCTAGCGGAACCCAGTCTGGCGCACAACGTTCGGCACTGGATTTACCAGTTGGGTGGAGTGGGACTAATTCCTCTCGGCCTGCTGGATGCTTCGGTCGTTCCGATTCCAGGCAGCATGGACGTATTGACCATCGTGCTGGCGGCGCGCGATACAAAGTACTGGCCCTATTACGCGGCGATGGCGACGCTGGGCTCCGTGGCGGGTGCGTACCTAACGTTTCGGCTGGCCCGCAAAGGTGGCGAGGCCATGTTGAAGCGACGGGTGTCGGCGGCGCAATCGCGGAGAATTATAAAGATTTTTTCGCGATGGGGGTTCGCGTCCATCGCCATCGCATCCTTGCTACCGCCGCCTGTGCCCATGGTGCCGTTCGTGATCGCGGCGGGTGCCACGCAGTATTCCACGAACAAATTCCTGGCCGCTTTGACGCTGGGGCGCGCGGTGCGGTACACGATTCTGGCGCTGCTGGCCGCGCATTATGGGCGACAAATCATCGGGTACGTGACCCATCACGGTCACCCGTATTTGTACGCGGGGATCGCGGGGTTCATCATTATTGGAATAATTTTATTTGTGGTGCTTTCCGCACGAAAAAGAAAGTCGGCGTAAGCAATTTCACTAAAAACTTTTGGACTGTTTTGCTGTGTGGTACCGAGGCAGTACCAGGCAAGGCCCGTGAATTTTGACGGGCTTCCGAAAAATAGGACCGATTCGCGTTAACGCCAAAACAACTTTTTCTATCCTGGTACAGAATTGGGCTTGGTCGCTGTGGTCTATACTTTACGCGGAGGCGAAAATGGTCCGGTGACTGTCGCGGCCTTCAAAGCCGCTGATTCGGCCCTTCGCGGATCGAATGGTGGGTTCGACTCCCACACGCCTCCGCCATGAAATAGGCGCTTAGAGTGCGGCGTTCTAACGTTCCGGCTCTGGTGCTACACCTCGGCCGACGCTCTGGTAACGGGATTAGGTGCCGTTTTGCCTGCGCCTAACGAAGTGGGTCGGCGACTCAGTTCTAGTTGTCGCCAATTTGTGGTCGGGGCCGACTCGGAACTGGCCCGCAGTTATTGCCTGGAAACCACCAATTACGCCAGCGTCATCGAATTGGCGCGCTGGGAGGAATTGGGTCAGAAGCGAGAAGCAGGTATCGAGATCGGTTCTCGCCAAGCCTGCCGCTCTGTATGGCAATCCTCCTTCTCCAACCTGACGCATATTTTCTTCGGTGCATCAGTGCCTGGTTTACGATCCGCTTCCAGCAGGGGATTGGCCGAAAGATTTAATGGCCAGGGTTTCGTCGTCAGATACGTCGAAAACGGTATACAACCGAGTCATTTGCAGGAGGTCATTGACCCTACTGGTGAGGTTGACGAGCTTCAAATCTCCGCCCTCCTTTCGGACGGAAGTGAGTGCGTTGACCAGAGAACCCAAACCCGAACTATCGATGTAATCGACGTCGGCGAGATCGAAGAGAATCTTGTTGCGATCCTTAGCGAGCAGCTCACGAGTGAGATCGCGAACCGCAGCGGAGCCTTCCCCAAGTTCGATTCGTCCGTTGATATGCACTACGGTGACGCCATCAATCAGTCTTGTGATTAACTTCATCGCTGTCTCCCGTCAAAAACCTATCATATAACCTCCAGTGTTCGCATGTGTGGTAGGAACATTGACGGGAGAAGCTAGGGGCGTGCCAGCCGCGCTGGATCGTTTGGCACGCTCACGGCCGGAAACATGGAAGCCACGCGATTCGGTGCGGCATAGTTACTGTTGACATTACGGTAAATATTTCGTAAAAGTATTTTTAAAGTGAACTGAATGACCGTGTCGGTAGCCCGGGCTACATAGCGATAAGGCTTGGAGGGAGGTTAACAACTCTGGTACAACGCTGATGTTCTTCCGCTTTCCCGGGTGTCCAAGGGAGTCGACATGGCGATCAGAGTATTGTTAGCTGACGACAGCGACTGCATGCTGCAAGCCATGCGGCAGTTGCTTGAAGAAGAAGCCCAAATCGAGATTGTTGGTCAAGCGAGGAGCTTCGCAGAAACCATGGCGATGGTGGGAGTGCTCAAGCCCGAAGTGGTGCTGCCGGACCTGCATCTGGGCAGTGCGGGGATTTTACGACGGAATTTGTCAGGACCCAATTTGAGACTGTGAAGCATGTAGTGGCGGTGTCATTCTCAAACGACGACGAAGCGCACGAGCTGGCTAACAGTTTCGGAGCGGCTACGCTATTGGACAAAATGGGCCTCTACGCGGAGATGATGGCCGCGATCATGCGCGGCGTCCGTAGTGATGCGGAGATGGATGGCCGATGGGGACCGGAGACAGGCGGGCCGGTAATATCTACGTAGTGCTGATGTAAGTATTGGGAGGTGGGGAATGCAGAAACCGTTCGACATATTCTGGTTTGGGGATAATGGGCCCAACTGGATCGAGGCCGTGGAAACTTTAGAAGCGGCCAAAGCCCATCTAGAGAAACTGCCTCAAGTAAACTCTGGAAGTTATGCAGTTCTCGACCAGCGGACCGGAAAGCGGGTTGTGTTTGGCGCTGAGCAGGTTCCAGGCTGTTCGGAAAAGGCGCCCGGACTGGCGAAGTATGCTAAAGCTGGCTAATTTTACTCTGCTTTCGATCCGCTTCGGCATTTAAGCGGCTGTCCCCGTACGACTTATCCTCGTCTATCTGTCTCCGATTGGTTGGATTAATTACAACAGAAAAACAGCCCGGCGTTGGGCGCAAAACGCCGCTACGAATCGGTTGTGCCCGGCGAAGAACGATTACTCTGCCGCAACTCTACAGGAAATACCGTAGGCGCAAGGGCTGGGGACCCGTGGTAGTTATTAGTGTTCGCTAAGGTATTTCATTCAGGCGCCTGCGGTTACCGTGTCCAGGCGTGCTGCTTTGAGTTCGATGAACTTTATTGCTCCAGTTATCGCTTAGGAGAATACGCATGAAGCGAAGCGCGCAAGATACGGCTCCGACAAAGGCACAGCTTCCGGAGCAGGGCCCTGACACTGAAAATGGGCCGGGCAATCAGGGCATTGACGCGGCGGTAAAGAGCGCCAACGCGAAGAAAGGATCACCGGCGTCCGGCGTAAAAGGCGCGACCGTTTTGGGAAATGGTTCGCACGCCAACGCGCAGGTGGCTTCGCCGGAGTTGGCAGCGATACTTGCGAGTTTGCAGACCATGCGCGACGGGGATTTTTCTGTGCGGCTGCCGGGCGCGTGGGTGGGATTGTCGGGGAAGATCGCCGACACGTTTAACGAGATCGTGACGGCCAACCAACAGATGGCCAACGAGCTGAAGCGTGTGGGACAAGTGGTCGGCAAAGAGGGAAGGACTAGAGAGCGGACGAGATTTCATCAGTCCAAGGGCGCCTGGGGCGAGATGGAAGTGTCGGTCAATACCCTGGTGGAAGATTTGCTGCGTCCGACGACGGAAGTTACGCGTGCGATCGCCGCCGTAGCGCAGGGAAACTTGACGCAGACGGTGCGATTAGACGTGGACGGGCGGCCACTGGAAGGCGAGTTTTTGCGGTCTGCGACGATCGTGAACACCATGATTCAGCAGTTGGGGGTGTTCACTGCAGAAGTGACGCGCGTGGCGCGCGAAGTTGGCACCGACGGAAAGCTGGGCGGACAGGCGCAGGTGCCGGGTGTGGCGGGGACGTGGAAGGATTTGACGGACTCGGTGAACTCCATGGCCAGCAACCTGACCGGCCAGGTGCGTAACATCGCGGAAGTGGCGACGGCGGTGGCCAGCGGCGACTTGTCGCGCAAGATCACCGTGGACGTACGCGGCGAAATTTTGCAGCTCAAAGAAGCCATCAACACGATGGTAGATCAGCTCAGGTCATTTGCGTCGGAAGTGACGCGCGTGGCGCGCGAAGTCGGCACGGACGGAAAGCTGGGCGGCCAGGCGGTGGTGCCCGGCGTGGCGGGGACGTGGAAGGATTTGACGGACTCGGTGAACGCCATGGCCGGAAACTTGACGGCACAGGTTCGAAACATTGCCGAGGTAACTACGGCGGTGGCGCGCGGCGACTTGTCGCGCAAAATCACAGTGGACGTGAAGGGTGAAATTCTGGAGTTGAAAGACACCATCAACACGATGGTGGACCAGTTGAACGCGTTCGCCGGGGAAGTAACTCGTGTGGCGCGCGAGGTCGGCACCGAAGGGAAGCTGGGCGGACAGGCACAGGTGCCAGGCGTAGGCGGCACGTGGAAAGACTTGACGGACAACGTTAACTTCATGGCCAGCAACCTGACGGGCCAGGTGCGAAACATCGCGGAAGTAGCGACGGCCATTGCGAGCGGGGACTTGTCTCGCAAAATCACGGTGGATGTGCGTGGCGAAATTTTGCAACTGAAAGAAACGCTCAACACGATGGTGGACCAGCTCAACCGGTTCGCGGGTGAAGTGACGCGCGTGGCGCGCGAGGTTGGCAGCGAAGGCCGCCTCGGAGGACAGGCCAACGTACCTGGAGTGGCGGGAACGTGGAAGGACTTGACGGACTCGGTGAACTCCATGGCCGGCAACCTGACCGGTCAAGTGAGAAACATCGCGGAAGTTACGACTGCCGTGGCGCGCGGCGACCTGTCGCGCAAAATCACGGTGGACGTAAAGGGCGAAATTCTGGAGTTGAAGAACACCATCAATACGATGGTGGACCAACTGAACGCGTTCGCCGGCGAAGTCACCCGCGTGGCGCGTGAAGTTGGTACGGAAGGAAAATTGGGCGGACAGGCACAGGTACCTGGAGTGGCGGGCACGTGGAAAGACTTGACCGACAACGTGAACTTCATGGCCAGTAACCTGACGGGCCAGGTGCGCAACATCGCAGAAGTATCGACGGCGGTGGCACGCGGCGACCTATCGCGCAAAATCACGGTGGACGTGAAGGGTGAAATTCTGGAGTTGAAAGACACCATCAACACGATGGTGGACCAGCTCAGGTCCTTCGCTTCGGAAGTTACCCGTGTGGCACGCGAAGTTGGAACGGACGGAAAGCTGGGCGGTCAGGCACTGGTGCCTGGTGTTGCCGGTACGTGGAAGGACCTGACGGATTCCGTTAACTCCATGGCCAGCAACCTGACGGGCCAAGTGAGGAACATCGCGGAGGTGGCGACGGCCATTGCGAGCGGCGACCTTTCCAAGAAAATCACGGTGAACGTCAGCGGCGAAATTTTGCTGCTGAAAGATACGATCAACACGATGGTGGACCAACTGAACGCGTTCGCCGGAGAAGTTACCCGTGTGGCGCGCGAAGTCGGCAGCGAAGGGCGCCTCGGTGGACAAGCCAACGTGCCTGGAGTGGCGGGAACGTGGAAGGATTTGACGGACTCGGTCAACTCGATGGCCGGCAACCTGACGGGCCAGGTAAGAAACATCGCGGAAGTAACGACGGCCGTGGCACGCGGCGACCTTTCGCGCAAAATCACGGTGGACGTGAAGGGCGAAATTCTCGAGTTGAAGAATACTATTAATACGATGGTGGACCAACTGAACGCGTTCGCCGGAGAAGTGACGCGTGTGGCGCGCGAAGTTGGTACGGAAGGGAAGTTGGGCGGACAGGCGCAAGTGCCAGGAGTGGGCGGTACGTGGAAAGATTTGACCGACAACGTGAACTTCATGGCCAGCAACCTGACCGGTCAGGTGAGAAACATCGCGGAAGTGGCGACGGCGATTGCGAGCGGGGATCTGTCGCGCAAAATCACGGTGGACGTGCGCGGCGAGATCTTACAGCTCAAAGAAACGCTCAACACGATGGTGGAGCAACTGCGATCGTTCGCCGCGGAAGTGACGCGCGTGGCGCGCGAAGTCGGCAGCGAAGGGCGTTTGGGTGGACAAGCCAACGTGCCTGGAGTGGCGGGAACGTGGAAGGATTTGACGGACTCGGTTAACTCGATGGCCGGCAATCTGACGGGTCAAGTGCGAAACATCGCCGAAGTCACGACGGCGGTGGCGCGCGGCGACCTGTCGCGCAAAATTACGGTGGACGTGAAGGGCGAAATTCTGGAGTTGAAGAATACCATCAACACGATGGTGGATCAGCTGAACGCGTTCGCCGGAGAAGTGACGCGCGTAGCGCGCGACGTGGGAACTGAAGGAAAACTCGGTGGTCAGGCCAAAGTCCCCGGCGTGGCGGGTACGTGGAAAGACTTGACTGACAACGTGAATTTCATGGCCAGCAACCTGACCGAGCAGGTGCGCGGCATCGTGAAAGTGGTGACCGCGGTGGCCAACGGAGAGCTGACGCAGAAACTGACGGTGAATGCGAAGGGCGAAGTTGCCGCACTGGCCGAGACGATCAACAACATGACGGACACGCTGGCGACGTTCGCCGATCAGGTAACTACGGTGGCTCGCGAAGTCGGCGTCGAGGGACGACTCGGCGGCCAAGCCAACGTGCCGGGCGCAGCGGGAACGTGGAAAGACTTGACCGGTAACGTGAACCTGCTGGCAGACAACCTCACCAACCAGGTACGCGCTATCGCGGAAGTGGCCACGGCGGTAACCAAGGGCGACTTGACGCGTTCGATTCAGGTGGAAGCCAGCGGCGAGGTCGCAGAGTTGAAAGACAACATCAATACGATGATCGATAACCTGCGCCTGACTACAGACCGTAACGCGGAGCAGGACTGGCTGAAGACCAACCTGGCGCGCTTCACTGGAATGTTGCAAGGCCAACGCGACCTCACGTCGGTGGGACGCATGCTTCTGTCGGAACTGGCTCCGCTGGTGAATGCGCAGCAAGGCGTGATTTACCAGATGGAGACGGAGAACTCGGCGGGGATGGTGCTGTTGTCAGCGTTCGCAGACACCGGCGAGGATGGTCATCGGGATCGCCTGCGTGTAGGTGAAGGGTTGGTGGGGCAGTGCGCGGCGGGAAAACGGCGCATGCTGATTTCGGACGTGCCGCAAAATGCCGTGCCGGTACGTTCGGGACTATTTGAAGCAGTGCCGCGAAACGTAATC
>Ga0182015_10000972_pt1 | contig 39577 bp, 31 predicted proteins | sample 712P3MmetaG_FD_120478 | JGI IMG/M metagenome (GOLD analysis project Ga0182015, IMG submission 120478) | Permafrost microbial communities from Stordalen Mire, Sweden - 712P3M metaG | ecosystem: Environmental > Terrestrial > Soil > Wetlands > Permafrost | place: Sweden: Stordalen | collected...
ACACTGCCAATCGCTATATCGCAGAGGCCTATGGTGGCTACCACATTAACGCGTTGAACGGAATCAACATCGACGCAGGAATTTTCTTGTCGTACATCGGTCTGTTCAGTTATTACAACGCCGATAACTGGGCTTATCAGCCTTCGTATGTATCTTCCAATACGCCGTGGTTTTTCGAAGGACTGCGAGTGCAGATTTTCCCCACTCCCCACTTGAAAATCGAACCGTGGTTCATCAATGGATGGCAATCGTATGGCTCGGCCAATTCGAGGAAGGGTCTGGGTGGGCAGATCAAGTGGACTCCGAGACCATCGGTAAACATCATCTCCAACAATTACGGACTGGGCCACGACGATCTCTACATACCGAATCGCGGGCGCGTCCACACCGACAACAGTATTGAGGTCAAATATTTCGACCGACCCGGACAGACCCTCGACAAGATGGCATTCTCGTTCACCGGCGATCTGGGTTGCGAATTTGGCCCCAGCACCGCCACTTTGGCAGGCGTGAGCTGCTTCGGCGACAGGAAGGACTCAAAAGCTCAACCCAGCGCCAATTTTCCCCAGGGGGGAATCGATCCAAAGCAAAGCTTTGTCGGATACATGTTTTACAACCGCATGTGGTTCAAGAAGGATTTGTATGGGCTAACCCTCGGCGGCGGCCAAATCAACAATCCCGGACGCTATCTCGTCCTGGATCCGCCCATCAATGGTGAAACGGCTCCCTCAGCGGCTATCAACGCTCCCTACTTTACCGGGAATCCCGGAGACCCATTTAAGGCTTGGGATAGTTCAGTCACGTTTGATTACATGCCCAGGCAGTGGATCACCTTCCGCTGGGAGTACGACTACCGCCACGCGAGCGTGCCCTACTGGACGGGTCGCGGCGGAATTACGCCGCCGGGTCCGGGCGGGGTACCTTACACCAATAACGGATATCCCGAGTACTACGCTTGCAACGATGGGAATTCATCTATGTCGGAGACCCTCAGCGGCGCGCAAACGGCCTGCGGAGGCCAAGGCAGCAGCGTATGGTTCCCGGATCTGCGCCGAGACCAGGGAATGGTCGACATCGATATCCTGGTCAAATTCTAGTGGCGAATACAGAATCGACCGTGTGGTGACGGGCCTCTGGCCCGTCTTCAGCCGCGCCGTAAACATCGTATTTCATTGCAGCCGGGTCCCCCATTCTTAAGGTCGCGTCCTTTGCGACGTTAGAGTGGGATTCTACCGAAGCATCAGCGTGTTGCCGTTGATTTTGGGTGGCGCAGCGGTTCACCGCTGCGATAAACGCACTAATTAGATGTGGCTTTGGCCGCTGAGGGACAGCAATTCTCAAACTGCACCATTATTGACTTGGAACCATCGCTAGCGCCTAGCCAGCAGTTTTTGCTGCACCAGTTCCTCGATTCGCTCCAGCACCTCGTCCTCCGTCATATTCGTCGAGTCGAGCACCACCGCATCCTCTGCCGCCAGCAGCGGAGAAGCCGCGCGAGTGCGGTCGCGCCTGTCCCTCTCACGAAGCTCCTCGGCCATGGTCTGGGCCGATGGCCCCTTCACCTGCTGCTGGTCAAGCCTCCGCTGTTCGCGAATCACAGGATCGGCATCGAGAAAAATCTTTAAATCGGCGTCCGGAAAAACTTTTGTTCCGATGTCGCGGCCCTCCATCACTACGCCGCCGCCGATGCCCATCTCACGCTGCCGCGCCACCATCCACTCTCGCACCTTGGGATGCACCGAGACGCGCGACGCCCCCTCGGTTACATCGCGATCGCGGATGCGCGCGGAAACGTCCTTCCCATTGACCAGCACACGATTGCCGCCGATGACGCGATCGAGAGTAATGCTAGATTCCTGCGCCTGTTTCAGCAGCGCTGGCTCGTCATCAAACGAGGCGTCCCACTCGATCGCCCGCAGCGCCAGCGCGCGGTACATCGCTCCACTTTCCAGGTTCACATATCCAAGCTTGCGCGCCAGCCGGGACGCGATCGTGCTCTTGCCCGCTCCGGCCGGGCCATCTATGGCGATAATTAGCTTGCGTTGCGATGGATCAGGCATCGTGGCGGGCATCGTGGCGAATGTGCGATTCTACACGGCTCACGGCTGGAAAACTAGATTGTGCGGAGACGGGCGCCTCGCCCGTCCAGGCCGAGCAAAGCTCGCCAGCGCTCTTTGCCGGCGTGAGTCTAGTTCTAAGGAACCAGATATGCCGAAATTCCAGGGCCCAGTGTCGCCTGGCTTCAGCTGACCCGCTCCGGGCGCGGCTTGGGAACATAAACTTGTTTCGGCGGAGTTACCTGCAGCAGCGACTTGCTCCCCACAAGGACGAAGCTCACTTCGCGCGCCGACAGCAGTGCATGGATGGCTTCCTTGACTCGCGTCCGCGGAACGAAGTTTGCCAGAAAATTCTCGGCCTCGCCTTCATCCACCGCCGAGACGCAATCCAGATACTTCGAAACCAGCGCCGAAAGTGCTTCCGGAACCGAAATTCCGACGCCTTCGCGCACGACATCCGGCGCCCAGCGCGACAACTCGTCCCAAACGGAACCTTCTTCCACCGTGTAATCCACGCGCGTGATTCTCAGCTTGGCCCACAGCTCGCCGAGCGCCCGATCGAGTCCCGCGTTTGAAACCGAGCCGCCTAGCATCTCGCCCAGTTTCGTTTTTGAAATCGGTCCATGCCGCCGGATGATTTCGAAAGCATCGCAAGCAAGCGGCGAATAGGGAGACCGCGGGCCGGTCGCAGGCGGCAGCTTCGGATTACGCTCGCCCACCAGCGAATAGAAATAAGGAAAGACCGACGGCGCCAGCAGGAACGCGTTGTTCTCATCGAACAGCGGAGCCTCGTAGGCGGCTCGATCGCGCAGAGCGCGGACCATCAATTCAGTCGCCTCTTTCGCGCGCGGGTCTGCATAGGCGTGCTGACGCGTAGGCAGCTTCTCATCCGCTCCCACCCACGCTCCGACGAAAGTTGGCACCAGAAGGGCAGGCCGCATCGGATACATCAGACAGAACCCGACCGAGTCGAGAAAAGAGCGCGCGTCGTCGAGAGTACGCACGGGCTGGCCATCGAGACGCCACTTTTGCCTGCGAGCCAGCAGCAGTTCCGCGTCGGTCATGATTCCGATTAGAACACAGGCTAGCTCTCAGCTGTCAGCTGTCAGCTGTCAGTTGTCAGTTATCAGTTATCAGCTCTTACAAGAGTTCGCGCGACGACCACCAGCAGTCAATGAACTCGTGGGCAACCGAGAAAAAGTGCTCCATGTCCGTGAGATTTTACTGAGAACTGACAACTGAGAACTGAGAACTAGATCCTCTTGAAAGCCTTCTGAATATCCTGCATGGAATAGCGCAGCACCACCGGCCTGCCGTGCGGGCAGGTCATGGGATGCTCGGTTCTTGCGAGCTCCACCAGCAGCCATTCCATTTTGTTTTGTTCCAGCGGCATATTTACTTTGATCGCGGCGTGGCATGCGATCGACGCCGCTATGCGGGTTCGCACTGCTTCCAGATTGATGGCTTGGTCTTCGCGTGTGAGCTGTTCAAAGATTTCATTCAGCATGTGCTCGACCTGCGCCGCGTCCACGCCGGCTGGGGCGATTTTCACAGCCACGCTGCGCGCGCCGAAAGGTTCCGCCTCAAAACCATTGAGCGCCAGTTCTTCGGCAATTTCCGTGAAGACAGCTTGCTGCGCCGGGGTCAGTTCGATGACCAGTGGCAGGAGCAAGCGCTGGCTCTCCACCTGCTGGGCTGAGCGTTGCCGCAGGATTTTTTCAAACAGTACCCGCTCGTGAGCTACATGTTGATCGATGATCCAGAGGCCGTCTTCGTTGACAGCCAGGATGAATGAATTTCGGATCTGCCCTAACGGATGCAGCGTTCGAAGGGACTCGAGCGTCGGCGCAGCTTGCGGCTCTTGCGGAATCGGCGGAGCACAGCCGTGATCTGGAATTGGCGGGTCGGCGATCGCCTCCGGGGCGCGTGCCAGCGATACCGCGGCGTTGGCCTCGACCGCGATTCCTCCCTCGAATTCCAGTCGCGCCGTCGAAGCCGGAACTGACGGCGCCTGCAGCGCGAAACCACCCGCCGACGCTGGCTCGTATAAGTCCCGCCACGCAGCCCGTCGCCCAGGGTCGCTGCCGCCAGTTCCATCGGTGAACGTACGATTCCTGAGGCTTGGACTGCTGAGCCCAGGCGTTGCACTTGGTTGCGCGCCGATCTCGGTCAGGAACTGCGGCACCGGCCGAGCCTTCATCAGCGCCGCCCGCACCGACTCACGCACGAAATCGTGGATCACGCTTTGCTGCCGGAAACGTACCTCGGTTTTCGATGGATGCACATTCACATCCACTTCAGCGGTGGGCATCTCAATAAAAAGCAGTATTATCGGAAATACGTTCGGCGGCAGAATGTTGCGGCAGGCCTCCGTAATTCCGTGTTGAATCAGACGATCACGTATCAGGCGCCCATTCACGAAAATATAAATCGAATTACGATTCAGTTTCTGGATTTCAGGCTTCGAAACAAATCCATGCAGCCGCACGTCGCCGAAATCCTGGGTCGCGGATCCTCCTGCGCTCGAACTTTCATCCTCTCCTTCAACCGGCTGGCGCGCGGCAGTGTCCGGGTTACGCCGCCACGGCGGAGGCTGGGGCAGGCCGATGCGCTCCAGTGGTTGCACCGCCGCTAACGGAATCAGCTGGTCCAGAGTCTCGCGGCCAAAAACCTGGTAGACGCGTTCGCGATGACCGGCTACGGGCGGCGCTACCAGCAAGGCATTGGTCGCAGAGTGCAACTCGAAATGCTTCTCTGGATGCGCCAGCGCATAGTGGGTTACCAGCGAAGCGATGTGGGATAGCTCGGTCGCTTCCGATCGCAGAAATTTCTTGCGCGCCGGCGTATTAAAAAACAGATCGCGAATCGTAATCGAAGTTCCCAGCGGCAGACCGGCCTCTTCAACGCGGATGATCTTGCCTCCGTTAATTTCCAGGACGGTGCCGGCGGCTTCCTCTTCGGCGCGAGTTTCCAGATGCAGACGAGCAACCGATGCAATCGAGGGGAGCGCCTCGCCGCGAAATCCCAGAGTCGAAATGCTTAGCAGGTCGTCGGTGTCTCTCATCTTCGAAGTGGCGTGACGCTCGAAGGCCAGCATGGCATCGTCGTGCACCATGCCGCAACCGTTGTCCGTGATCTGGATCAGCTTCTTTCCGCCGGCTTCGACCTGGATGCGAATACGCGTAGAACCAGCGTCCAGCGCGTTCTCCAGCAATTCTTTCACCACCGACGCAGGACGCTCCACCACCTCGCCGGCAGCGATCTGGTTGGCGACTCTCTCCGAAAGAACGTGAATCTTGCCCATGAGATTAGCGGACTGCGGTCAATGGTCAGTGTGACAGATTCGGAGCCACAGCGTAAAGGCGGGTCCATGCAGCCAGTTGCCGCATCCAAGAATTACCGTATCGTATAGTTTGCGCGGGGCGCTGACGGAGGCGTTGCTATGAAACATGCAATTCTGGGAGTGGGAGCAATCGGTGGCTTGATTGGCACGGCGCTGTCATCGCTCGGTGAAGACGTCACAGTGGTGGTTCGACCGGCAACATTGCCGGCCTTTCCCGCGAACTTGTCACTGGAACGTCCGTCGGGCACACTCACGGCGCCAGTGAAAGCCGTCGGCGCGCTGACGGAGCCGATTGACGTGTTGTGGATCGCCACCAAAACGTACCAGCTACAATCCGCGCTGGAAGTTGTGCAGGTGACGCCACGCTGCGTGGTTCCCTTGCTGAACGGCGTCGATCACGTCGCGGTGCTCCGGAAGCGATTTGGACCGGAGCGCGTGGTTCCGGGGACGATCGCAGTCGAAGCGGAGAAGGTGGCGCCGGGACAATTTATCCAGCGTTCCCCGGTCGTTCGGTTGAATCTCGCCGCCAGCGGCGAATCCCTCCTTGGAGCCATCGTCGGACAACTTGGCAACCTTGGATTCGCGTGCCAATTCATTGCGAACGAGCAGACTCTTCTTTGGGGTAAGCTTTGCTTCCTCGGGCCGTTCGCGCTGGTAACGTCGGCATCGGGCATGAATGCTGGAGAGATACTTGCGAACGCTGCGTGGAAACAAAAGTTAAGCTCCGCAATTGCCGAGGCCTGCGCCGTCGCGAACGCGAGCGGCGCGCAGATCGATGCGACGCGGATTCAGTCGGTGGTCGAAAGCTCGCCGCCGGCTATGCGCAGTTCCATGCAGAAAGACGTTGCCGCCGGGCGGCAGTTGGAGTTGGACGCCATCGGCGGTCCTATCGTCCGTGGCGGGGCACTGTATGGCGTCGATGTCTCGACAACCGTAAGCCTGATGGCGGACATTCAAGCAAAAGCCGCCTGATCCGTTGAGACCTGGGGTAGTGCCTCTGTTTGGCGTCATCGTGACCAAATAAACAATTGTCATCCTGACCCTGAGCTTGCCGAAGGGGAAGGAGCTGCTGTTTGCCTGTCGCAACCGCCGCTCACTTCCCTGTTTTCGGGTCGGGACTGTCGTTTCCCATGTCGACGAGCACCTTCCACTGACCGTCTTTCTGTTTTTTCCAGATCGAGGTGTACTTTCCGTAACTCGCCACCAGCTTGCCGTCTTTATTCTTGGCGGTGAATACGTAATTGCCGTAGGTGAAGCCGAGATCGCCGGACTTGGACATTTCGGCTTTGACCGGCGTCCAGGTGAGAGTCGTGCCTTCCGGCCACGCCGGTTGCTTGCGCATGTCTTCTTTAGTATCGATGCCACCAGCCTCAACGATTTCGACGCCATCTTCGGCGAAGTGAGTGAGAAAGGCATCATGGCCATGCTGAGCGACATCCGCGGCGAAATCAGACTCGAGTCGAAACAGGAGATCGGCGCCCTGGACAGATTTCTGTTTCGCAGCGAAGGAAGTCACTGCGAGAAAGAGAGTAAGAAGAACTGCTACGGTGATTCTGTTCATCGACATTTCTCGGGCCGCAGCGGCGGCGGGTTGCAAGAGCCGGGTTGCAAGAATACGTCCGGATAAAGTTACCATGCGCCGAGTTCGGGGCGCTCCGATAGACGCACAAGCAAGTCTAGGGACGGACGCATTCGTCAGTCCCGCGAAGCGAAGCGAGCGAGGTTCAGGTGTCAGCGGGATTTTTCAGGAGTGCCGCAGCGCAGAACGCAGCGCAGAATTTGTCTGACTCTCGTGCAGGAGTTGGCCTTTGATCTGGTCGGGGAGGCGCGAACTGGCGAGCGCTTCCTGCAGCAGCGGGGCCGGGATTTCCTGGCTGAATTCGAGGGCGCGGGCCAACGAGAGATGCTCGGTTCGCAGTAGTGCGACGCGAATTTCTCTGCGGCAAGACCACTTCAGGTGCCGCGCCACCGCATACACCAGGGCTGCGGTCGCCGCGGGACGCAGCACTGCGCTGATGACTTGGGCTTCGGTGAGCCGTGAGTTGTCGAGCGCAGTCTGCATGACTCGGGTCTCACGAGCCACGGTTGCGGCGTCTTTTACTTTGACATTGGCGTCGATTTTTCTTTCGTCGTCCTTGATTTTTCCATCCCTGCTCTCTAAATCCAGCAGAAGCGCGGCCCCTACCCTGCCTGAGCCGCGGCGAGCGAGCGTTAGGCGTTCGCCAATGGTGACCGTGTTGAGACGCGAGATGAGAACGTCTTCGGCGGCAACTTTTACGTCGGCGGGAACGCTCGGCGAGAGTGTAAATTTCATCAGCTCGAAAGTATAGAACTGGCGTGCCATGGGCACAGACACATGACGCGGTGTGTGCGGATGGCTCGCCAGGGCAATCCTTACTTTGCGGCTCTTGAGCGCGTTGGCATTCCTGGCAAGCCGCTCCATGATCTCCGGATGCAAGTCAGCGCGCTTCAGTAGGGATAGGGCCAAATCCTCAGTGAGAAGGGGGTCGGCGGCGGTGCGCAGCAGGTCGGGCGGCGCGGGGCTATGGATTTGAGCAGCGCCGATTTCAGGCTCGGAGATTTCAGGCGCGGGCGCGGAGAAAGAAGGCGTCGCCGATGCCATTGTCGGCGGCGCGTTTTCTTCTTCGGAAGTCTTGTTTTCGAACATCACAATTTTCAGCCAGCGTTGGACGGACCAAGCCGGACGGGGCAAGCCCCGTCTCTACCTTCTTGCGCGGGCTCTCGCCAGGGCCCCTTCGACGGGATCGGCCAGATCCTGACGCACATCGATGCCCGCGAAACTCGCCTGCAGCGTATTGTAAAAAATCTCCCGCACATCTGGAGACTGACGAAAGACACTGCCCGTCATAGCTACTGGAAGCGCGGCTACCGGAAGCAGCGGGGTCGGACTATGCAGCACGAGACGCCGGATGACGATCGCGGCAAGCGCGGCCAACTTGGCTCCAGCCTCAGCCAGAAGTCCGCGAGCGATGGAATCGCCCTGCTCGGCGGCGCGGAGAACGATGGGAAACAATCGCGGGAAATCGGGTGGCGGGGTCGCGTTGGCCTGCTGCACGAGTTCGTCGATGGCATGGAGTTTCCAGGCTTGGAGGACCATCGCGGTGAGTGCGGTTTCGCGCCCCTCATCAAGGGCATCCATGATGGCGGAAATAGCGCGGCGACCGATCCAGTGGCCGGAACCCTCGTCAGAGATGGCGAATCCCCAACCTCCGGCGCGTGCCGTGTGACCGGCAGCGTCGCGGCCATAAACGATCGAGCCGGTGCCGGCGATCGCGATCACGCCGGGACCCGCGCCGAACGCGGCATCCAGGGCGATGATAGTGTCGCCGACGACCTCGATGTTTGTGACACTGATTGCAGGACTTAGATCGGCGAGGAAGCCGCGGATCTTCGCCGCAACCTCGGGATTGGACGCGCCGGCGGCGCCGATGCAAATGGCGCGGACCTGCTCGGGAGAAATTCTGGCGTTGGCGCAAGCCTGGCGAACCGCGGCGTGTAGAGATTCCCTGGCCCGCGCCTCGCCGAGGCGAACGATATTGCTGCCGCCGGACATGGCAGTCGCGAGCACAGTCGTTTCGTCAGCCACGATGCAGCGGGTTTTGGTGCCTCCGCCGTCGATTCCGAGGTAGTAGGCCATCGCGCTAGTTCTAACACAGGTCGTCCTGATTTCGTTTCGTCCTGATTTCGTTCAGTGGCGGATTCAGGCCCCGAACATGCTTGTACAATGTGCGAACGCGTTGGTCGGGGGAGACGCGGCGAGACGCGTCTCTACTGGAAAGGATTGCTTTGGGATTGAATCGCATCGACCTGCTGATTATTGCGGCTTACCTGGCAGGGATCACACTGTTTGGGCTCCGCTTTCGCAAGCGGCAGCGCACGATGCGCGATTACTTCCTCGCCGACCGCAATATCCCGTGGTGGGCGATTGCGCTGTCGATTGTGGCCGCGGAGACCAGCACGCTGACCATCATTAGTATCCCCGGTCTCGCCTACGATTCAAATCTTACTTTTCTGCAAGTGGTGATGGGATATGTCATTGGGCGCGTCGTCATTAGCTTTGTGCTGTTGCCGCAGTATTTTCGCGGCGAGCTGTACACGGCCTATCAGTTGATTGAACGGCGGTTTGGTCCGGAGCTGCGCACGGTGACGGCAGGCCTGTTTCTGTTGACCCGCGCGGCAGCCGAGGGAGTCCGGGTCTATGCCGTGTCGATCTTAGTGTCGATTGCGCTGGGCACGGGCGAGGTCACTTCCATTGCGATCATCACTCTGCTGACTCTGATCTACACGTTTGAGGGCGGCCTGGCGGCGGTGATCTGGACCGATGTGGTGCAAACTTTTATTTATGTCGGTGGAACGCTGGTCGGGCTCTTCACGATTCTGCATCTCGTCCCCGGAGGGTGGGGCTCCGTGCAGGCGATTGCGGATGGGCTGCACAAGTTTCGGGTGTTTGATGCCACGATTGCAGCACAATGGCCCTTCGTGAATTTTGCGAAGCCCTACACGCTCTGGGCGGGGATTATCGGTGGCGCGTTTTTGACGACGGCCAGCCACGGCACCGACCAACTCATCGTGCAGAGATTGCTGGCGGCGCGGAATCAGCGGCAGTCGGCGCTGGCGTTGCTTTCGAGTGGAGCGGCGGTCTTCTTTCAGTTTGGGTTATTTCTTTTTGTCGGCGTGATGCTGTTTGCCTACTACCGCGTTCCGTCGACGGCATTCGGACGGGCGGACCGGATCTATCCGACGTTCATTGTCACCCGGATGCCGCACGGCATTGCGGGCCTGTTGATCGCGGCTATTCTGGCAGCCGCGATGTCGAATTTGAGTGCGGCGCTGAATTCGCTGTCGTCGAGTTCGATCATGGATTTCTATCTGCGCTTTCGTGCGGACGTAAGCGAGGCTGGGCGGCTGCGCCTGGCGCGAATGGCGACCGTCGGATGGGCGATGGTGCTGTTTGGGCTGGCGTTCTTGGCGCTCCATCGCGTGGGGCGCGTGGTGGAAGTCGGTCTGCAAATCGCCTCCGTCGCTTATGGAGCCCTGCTCGGAGTATTTCTGCTGGGAGTGCTGACCAGGCGCGCGAATCAGGCCGGCGCGATGATTGGCATGCTTTGCGGATTGGCCATGGAGCTGTATCTGTGGAAGTGGTCGCAAGTTGCGTTTACATGGTGGGTGGCGATTGGGACCTGCGTCACGTTTGCGATTGGATATGCGGCCAGCGTTTTGTGGAGGGCGCCAGCGACAACTTGAACTGCGGAGATCGCGGAGGCCGCTGAGAAACTGCGGTTAGAATTTCCTGTCCGGCCGGTAACGATTATGGACATGCCAGCAAAAAACATTCACTCTAAACCGGAACTGGCGCGCGACCTGAATTTGTCGCATGCGGGCGCGGTGGTCGTCGGCACGATCATCGGGAGCGGAATTTTTCTGGTTCCATCCGAGATGATGCAGGCCGTAGGGTCGGCGCGGCTTGTATACCTAGCATGGGTGGTCGGGGGCCTGCTCTCCTTTTTCGGCGCGCTTACTTATGCCGAACTGGGCGCCATGAAGCCGCAGGCTGGCGGCGAATATGTGTATGTTCGCGACGCCTACGGGCCGCTCGCCGGATTTCTATATTCGTGGACATGGTTCCTGATCGCCAAGCCAGCCTCGATCGCGTCCATCACCACGGGTCTGGTGCGGATTCTCGAGACTTTTCCGGTCTTTTCGTTTTTGCCGCATGCCTGCTTCTCGCATGCCTCGATCCCGCATTTCACTGTCACCTATGGGCAATTAGTGGCCATTGGAGCGACGCTGCTGATTTCGTGGCTGAACTACGTCGGAGTGCGCCGCGCGGGAGACTTTCAGCTTCTGTTCACACTGCTGAAGGTTGCGATCATCATAGGAATCGTCGCGGTGGGCTTTTCGTACAGCGGAGGAACGTGGTCGAATTTCGCAACTGAGTTTACGGGTGCGAAAGGCGGTGTGGCGGGATTTTTCGCAGCGCTCGTAGCCGCGCTTTGGGCTTATGACGGGTGGAACGACCTGAACATGGTCGCTGGCGAGATTCGGAATCCACAACGCAACATTCCGTTGTCTTTAATTTGGGGCGTGGCGACGGTGGGCGTGCTCTATATTATGGTCAACGCCGCGGTGCAGTATGTGCTGCCGGCGGCGGCAGTGGCAGTTTCGGAGCGTCCGGCATCGGACGCGGTGGCGCTGGTCCTGGGACACGCGGGCGCCAGCCTGGTGTCGGCAGGCATGGCAATCTCCATGCTCGTGACTTTGAATGGCACGATCATGAGCGGAGCGCGCGTGCCATTCGCTACCGCGCGCGATGGATATTTTTTTGAGGCGATTGCCAAAGTTCATCCGCGCTTCCACACGCCGTACGTGGCGATTGTCGTGCAATGTGGGCTTGCCATCATTCTGCTGCTGCTGGGCGGCAGTTTCCGGCAATTCTTTTCACTGACGATTTTCGCGGAGTGGATGTTCTACATGATCGCCGCCAGCACAGTCTTCGTTTTTCGCCGACGGGAGCCAAACCTCGCGCGGCCTTATCGCGTGTGGGGATATCCGGTGGTTCCGGCGTTGTTTGTGCTGGTCGCCGCGGCACTTCTTTACTATACGTTCACCGACAATCTGAAAAGTTCGGCCGCCGGATGCGTAGCGATTCTGGCCGGTCTTCCAGTGTTCTACTTTTTTGCGCGGCGCCGACAGGCACCACCAAAGTAACCCGCCTCCTGATCAATACACCAAAAGGTGGTTACCAAAGGACAGGCGCAAGCGACACGTTTACCCCCTGACCAATCTCCCATAAGGTGAAGACTCCAACCCCAAGCGCACACCCCAGCTTGGGCCCCCATTTGGAGTCATTCGATGCCTACGAGCGATCGCAGTTTTCAACTCGGCCTATTGCCTGAAAAGAAATGGGACTGGCGGACCTTCGTAGCGAGCTACGGGATGGTCACGAGCCTGATTCTTTTGATGATTTTCTTCGGGATCATCGTGCCCGACACATTGCACATCACGTCCGATTATCACGTCACAGAGTTGATAGCAAGGCCGCCGCTGCGGCCGGAACCACTGCCTAAACCGAAGCCGCTGCCGGTGCATGCGAAATTGCTGCCGCGGGAACCGGTGTTTCAGGCGCCGAAATTGATCGTGCCGCGCGAAGTTCGCGCGATCAAACCGCAGCCGCAGGAAATTGAGCCGCCCAAGGTGGCGATGAACAACTTCGCGCCAACGGTATTGAAGCCGACCAGCGGAGCACGTCCGGTGCTGATTCACACCGGTGAATTCCAGGGAAGTTCGGTGACGCCGACGGTGAACGCTCCGATTTCCAAGGTGCAGACCGGCGGATTCGGCGATCCGAATGGGCTGAAGCCGAGTGACAACAGCAAGCCGAACGGCAAGCTGATGGCCGCCACATCAGGTTCGTTCGACATGCCGGTGGGACAGGGACAAGGGAACGGCTCCGGCGGCGCGAAAGGGATTAAGGGAACGGTCGCAAGCGCCGATTTTGGTAGTGGAGTGGCAACCGGGGGACAAGGCGACGGGCGCAGGAGCGGTCGCGGCAGCGCGGGGGTACAAAGCTCAGGCTTCGGTTCACAGGAAATCGCGCAGAACACACAGCACCTCCAGCGCGTGGATGCCGGCCCACCGACGACACCGGTCGAGATCACGTACAAGCCGAACCCGGCTTATACCGAGGAAGCAAGAAATCTGAAATTGGAAGGCGAAGTCCTGCTCGAAGTCGAGTTCGGAGCGAACGGACAGCTTCATGTGAATCGGGTGGTCCGCGGTCTCGGCCACGGACTGGATGAAACCGCCGTGGCGGCCGCCAACAAGATGCGGTTCAAGGCGGCTTTGCGTAACGGACAACCAGTCGATTCGGCGGCAATTGTGCACGTGGTATTTCAAATGGCTTATTGATCACTTTGGAGATGAGAGTTATGCGGAAGCTTATGAGCACTATGAACTGGATGGTTTTGGCTCTGTTGGCAATGACGCTGACGGCAGCGGCACAGCAGGCGGCGTCCGCGCCCCAGAACCCACAGACGGTTTCGGCGGCGCAGCCGGGGCCAGGGCAATCGAACCTGGCGCCCCCGACCACCATGGATCAGGTGGTGGACCGCGTGATCTTGCGCGAGAAAGACCTCATCAAGTTTCTCTCGCCGCGCACTCCAATCGTGGAGACCTATCTCCAGAACCTGACGCAGGATCCGCAGTTGGGGCCGATTCCGCAGGCAGATCATTATTTTCTCGGGCGCATGGACCTGAGTGAGTCCATCGACCGAAGCGACTACCTTGAGGGCAAAGGCAAAGATAAAAGCGAAAGCATGGAGAAACATCTCCTGGGCGAAATCACGAACAAGTTCAAGTTCCAGTTCCAGCCGCTGGGCTTTTCGTGGATGATCTTCGCCGACCGCAACGACTTCGACCGGCAGCACTACGACTTCCACTATGCCCGTCGCGAGTTTCTGGGCGACGTGCGCTGCCTGGTGTTTGACGTGACGCCGAAGAAAGATGCGGGACGCGGCCGCTTCCTCGGCCGGGTCTGGGTTGAGGATCAGGACTTCAGCATTGTGCGGCTAAACGGGACTTATGCGCGTCCCTCGCGCAACAGTTATTACTTCCACATGGACAGCTGGCGGTTGAACCTGATACCGGGCTATTGGGTGCCCGCCTACATTTATAGCGAGGAAGGCGACTTCACCGCGGGAGCCAAGAACAAGATCGCGTTCAAAGCCCAGACTCGCATTTGGGGATATAACCTGAAGATGGGAACGCCGAACGACGAACTTACCAACATTCGGGTTGACAGCGTAAAAGACGATACGCCAAGCGCACAGGATGCCACTCCACTGGCCGCCGAGCGCGAATGGCAGCAGCAGGCGGAAGACAACGTCGTCGAACGGCTGGAACGCGCCGGTCTGCTGGCGCCGGAAGGCGACGTCGACAAGATTCTGCAGACCGTCGTGAACAACCTCGAGATCACCAATAATATCGAACTGCCCCGCCCGGTACGGACGCGGGTGCTGACGACTTCTCCACTCGAGACTTTCAGCGTCGGTAACACGATTGTGGTGAGCCGCGGGTTGATCGATGTGCTTCCTGACGAGGCCAGCCTGGCCATGGTGCTCTCTCACGAATTGGCGCACATCGTTCTGGGACACAACCTGGGCGGCCAGTACGCATTCAACGATCGCATGCTGTTCTCCGACGAGGGCACTTACAAGAACCTCGGGTTCAAGCACATTCCCGAAGAAGAAGCAGCCGCCGACAAGAAAGCTATCGAAATGCTGAAGGCGTCGCCCTACGCGCAGAAACTGGACTCGGCCGGGCTTTTCATCAAGGCTCTCCAGGCTCGCGCTCCGAGTTTGACTGCTCTGCTGCAAGCGCACCTTGGCAACAACATGACGGAAAACGGACAAGTGACGCGCATGGCGGCGTTAGCTACCTCGGCTCCCGCGCTTGATTGGACCAAACTGAACCAGATTGCCGCTCTGCCTCTGGGCGGACGCGTCAAGCTGAACCCGTGGGATGACCGAGTGGAGATGGTGAAGTCGCAGCCGGTCGCAATCACCTCGGCGCGCGACAAGATGCCGTTCGAAGTGACGCCATTCTACCCGCGTCTTTCGCGGTATGGCACGGCGAACTCGCCCGCCACATCGGCAGTGCCGACGACAGCCAGCGCCAGCCCCAAGCCGAACAACTAAGCCAGTTCCAAAAGTTGATAGAAGCACAAGGCCGAGACCGGGAGAAATTCCAGGTTCTCGGCCTGTGTCTTTTTAAAGCATCTCAGGCTTGGCCAGAACTCCGAAACACGTCCCGCAGAGGGACAATTCCCCTAGCAGGCTGCGGAAAAGTCGGTGTTGCATTTGATTTTGGGTGGCGCAGCGGTTCACCGCTGCGGTAACTGCACTATTTTGCATAAGGCTTTAGCCGCTGAGGGCGCGGCTTTCGCTCAGAAACGCCTTTTTCCGCAAGCTCCTAAAAGTGTTTCCGCAAGTCACCAAAACAATCCACCACCAGCAACTGCTGTGATGGCGGGGCGGCGGCAACTTCCTCATGCTCGAGGATCCACGTATTGCCGTGGGGAATGAAGACGGCGTGCAGGCCCGCAGCGAGTGCCGGATTCACATCAGACTTGGGGCTGTTGCCAACCATCCAGCAACTGTCTACCGGAAGGGCGTATTTGTCGATGGCGGAGCGGTAGGTAGGCTCGTCTTTCTCGGCCACGATCTCTACGGCGGAAAAGTATTCTCTCAATCCAGAACGCTCGACCTTTCCCGTTTGCTCGGCAGGGTTTCCCTTGGTCATCATGATGAGGCGGTGCCGCTCGCCGAGATACTGCAGAGTCTCGGGCACGCCGGGAAGAATTTCGATCGGATGATCGGCAATCTGGTGGGCAAAACTGCGAATGCGTTCATGCAATTCGGGCGTAACCGGGTCGACCGAAAGCTTCTCAAAGGTTTCAACCAGCGAATGCGCGAAACTGTGCAGTCCGTAACCGTGCGTAAGAATAGATTCCCGCTCCACATCGTTCAATATCAAACGCACCCGCTCGGGCGCGTACTCGCGATGATTGAGGAACGAAATGAAGTTGCCAATCGCCCGTTCGAAATAGATATTGTTTTCCCAGAGCGTGTCATCGGCATCGATGAGCAAAGTCTGGGCTCCGTTCTCTCCTTGCATGTATTTATGATAATGGCTCGGACCGGATTCCTGGCTTTGATAGACTTGTACTCCTATGAAAAATGGTCGTATTGAAAGCTTTTTAGCGCGCTATTGTACGCTCTCGTTCAGGTGCTGCGCGCCAGCTTTATTTTTTATGCTCCTGATGTCTTCTTTCGGGACTGGGCAACCGCCGAAAAAAGTAATGACGGGCTCCGCGGCGAAAGGGGGCGCTCCGGCGGATTTGTGGGTTACGCCGGATCTGCCGCAGCGCCTGGCGAAGTTCCGGCGCGTCCAGATGCCTTTTCGGACGGCGGGTCTTACCGCCCGCGACCAGCAACTCGTTCGCAAACTGGTGGAGGCATGTGGCTACCTGGAAAGTATCTACTGGCGGCAAAGCGATCCCGCTGGCCTGACGTTATACCAGTCGCTAGGCTCGAGTCATAATCTTCGCGATGTGCAACTGCGACGCTATTTGTGGATTAACGCTTCGCGCTTCGATCTGCTGGATCAGGATAAGCCGTTTGCCGGGACCGAGACTATGCCGCCGGGACGCGGGTTCTATCCTGCGAACCTGACCAGCGATCAGGTCCAACAATACATCAAGGACCATCCCGAGCAGAAAGCGGCGATCTACGATCAGTTCACGATCGTGCGCTGGAATCACGAAAAGCTGGAGGCCGTTTCCTACCACATTGCGTTTCGCGCTTTTCTGGAGCCGGCGGCAAATGCTTTGCGGGCCGCGGCCAAACTCAGTGATGACGCCGCCTTCGCGAAGTTTCTGCGACTCCGCGCCGACGCCCTGCTCAGCGACGATTATTTCCCCAGCGACTTGGCGTGGCTGGAGTTGAAGAATCCGAAATTCGACATTATTTTTGCGCCCTATGAGACTTATCTGGACGGGCTGCTGGGCGTCAAAGGATCGTATGGCGCAGCAGTGATGGTGCGCAACGAGCGCGAAAGCAAGAAGCTGGAGCTGTTCCAGCAATATGTGCCGCAGATTCAGGACTCGTTGCCGTTGGCGGCCGAAGATCGGCCCTCCAAGCATGGCCTGGAGACGCCGATGGAAGTGATGGACGCTCCGTTTAGAGCGGGCGACTTGACTCACGGATACCAGGCGGTGGCTGACAATTTGCCGAACGATCCGCGGGTGCATGAACAGAAGGGCAGCAAGAAACTTTTCTTCAAGAATTTCATGGACGCGCGGGTGAGCTACGTCATCTTGCCGGTCGCGCGCAAGTTGATGGAGCCGGATCAGGCGGCGAAAGTTTCGGGCGAGGGTTATCTGCAGAGCACGATCATGCACGAGATCTGTCACGGACTGGGACCGGCGTTTTCGCGAACCGCGGCGGGCAAAGTCGGTATTCGGGAAGCGATCGGCCCCCGGTTCAGTGGCCTGGAAGAAGCGAAGGCCGATGTGACCGGAATGTTCGCTCTAAAATGGCTGGTCGATCACGACGCGCTTCCGAAAGAAAAGTTGGAAATGTATTACGCGTCTTATGTGGGCGGAGTGTTTCGCACGGTGCGCTTCGGAACGGCTGAAGCGCACGGGCAGGCTGAGATGATGGAGTTCAACTATCTCTCGGAGCGTGGTGCGATCCGGCGGAATGCTGACGGGCGCTATGCGATTGACTACGAGAAGATGCCGGGCGCAATCGCCGATCTCGCCAAGGAGCTGCTGGAGACCGAGGCTACTGGAGACCGCTCACGCGCGGAAAACTGGTTCAAGAAGTACGACACGATGCCGGAGGAGTTGAAAACGTCGCTGAAAGCGGCCTCGGATGTTCCGGTGGATATTGATCCGGTGTTTTCGTTTCCGGAGAGGGTAAAGTAGGGCCGCGCTACTTCGGCTAGTTTTATGGATTGTCATCCTGAGCGAAGCGAGGGATCTGCAGTTGCTCGCTCGAAGTTCGCGCTTCGTAGCCTTCTTACACCCACTCCACGCGCGGTCTCTGCGGAATGATTCCTGCCTTGTGTCCCATGTCGAGCAGGCGCCGCACAGCTTCACGGCCGTCGTCGCCATAGTCCAGCGTGCGCTCGTTTACGTACATGCCGACGAATTTATCGGCGAGTTGGGTGTCAAGATCGCGGGCAAACTGCATCGCGTAGGCAAGCGCTTCTTCGCGATGATCGATGGCGTATTGAATACTCTCACGCAACGCTTGGGTAACGCTCGCCATGGTCTCGGGGCCAAGCGAGCGCCGGATGGCGTTTCCGCCGAGCGGCAACGGCAGTCCCGTAACTTTCTGCCACCATCGGCCGAGATCGACCAGGCGGTGCAGTCCAGATTTGTCGTAGGTTAACTGGCCTTCGTGAATGATGAGGCCCGCTTCGTGTTTGCCTTCGAGAATCTGCGGAATGATCTGATCGAAGGGAACGACTTCCACTTCAATGCCCGGCGCGAACAGTTCGAGCGCCAGGTAGGCGGTGGTGAGTTTGCCGGGTATCGCGATTTTCTTGTGCTTGATTTCGTCCGGCGTGAAGGGCCGGGCGGAAACGAGCGTGGGACCATAACCCTCGCCCACACTGCCGCCGCACGACATCAGCGTGTAGTTGTCCTGAATGTAGGGAAAGGCGTGGAATGAAATCGCAGTTACGTCGTAGACGCCTTCCTGCGCCTGGCGGTTCAGGGTCTCGATGTCGCAAAGGGTGTGGCTGAACTTCAGCCCGGGCACGCGAACTTTGTTCGTGGCCAGACCGTAAAACATGAATGCGTCGTCGGAGTCCGGGCTGTGGGCCACGGTGATTTCGCGAACTGGCGAGGATACTGTACTCATAAGAGTCCGAAATCCTGTTTCATCAACTCTATCAATTTCCCAACGGTTCGCGGACCCTCGGGGGATAAAGCCCGCATTGATATTGATTGGCTATGCAGTTCAGCGTGCGATTAAGGCTGCGCAGAACGCCGTTGATGCCAGCGAGCGGCGAGGGCGGCGGCCATCAGCACTTTAATAACCTCCGCAAAGACGAACCAGTAGAGGCCATACTTGATCGCCAGAGAAACGGAGTGCGTGAGCACGGCGAGCCAACTGAGCCCACCGGCGAAGAGCACCACTTCCGCAGCCAACGCTGACAGTGCGGCCCAGGCGAAGCCGCGCCCGGTGTGCTCGTAGATCCAGCCCGCGACAAAAGCCACCAGTGGATAGACCATAAGGAATCCGCCAGTCGGGCCGAGGATGTGGGCAATTCCGCTGCCCAGGATCGCTGGGCTGAAAACGGGCAGTCCGAACGCGCCTTCGACGAGGTAAAGCGAGAGCGCGGCGAAACCGCGACGCGAACCGAGCAGCAACCCCACCGCCAGAACACCAAAATTCTGCAGCGTCAGCGGGACGGGAGTGAATGGCAGCGGCACGGTTACGCGCGCGCACAAGGCCACGAAAAGGCTGGCGCTGACCATGATTGCCGCCTGCTTCGCCCATTCCGTTCGCCAATCTTTTCTTTGATCGATCACTCGATGATCGATCACTCGATCGATGGACTGGCCGCGCTGGCCGAAATCGGCGATTCTTGACATCAGCTTTCCTTTCGTAAATGGATCAAACCCACGGATCAAACCCGCGAATCAAACTCTTCCTGGCACGGTCAGGCCTTGGGCGACGAATGGTCGAGGCCGTCGAGTTCCGATCTGTGGGCCGCCGACCGCTTCATTTGCCGCCGCACCCGCATATAGATGATCAGCGCAACCGACACGACCACCGCACTGCTGACTGCCAGTATGAGAAACCACCAGAGCATCCGCACAACCCATTTAGGATAGCAGATGGACGGCGGCCACGATGTTCAAAACGAAGATGTTCAGAATGACGATCTTCAGAATAAAGAAAAGCGCTCCGCTTGCCGTCAGCCCTTCTTCGCTGGCTTGGCCATTGCCTTGCGGCGATTCTCAACATTCTTCAAGACGCGCTCCAGACGCTTGCGGGCGAGCTTCGATCCAGTGGCTACTTTTTCGATGTTAGCGAAGGCGTCAGGATTGTTCGTCTTCTCGCGAAATTCTTTGAGGAATGGATAGACCTTCGCGAAAATGAAGAACATTTCTCCGCAGCAGCCCGGCTGTAAAAAGAGCTCTTCGTTGAGCGCGCCTTGCAGCACAAACGATGCAGCCATATCCCAATAGCCACCGACCTGGCGCACCCAGGCGTTTTCCTGGCTGGGAAAGGCATTCACAACCTTTATCAGCTCGTCCGCGCTCTGCGGCCAGAAGTCCACGGTAAACCAGTGCCGTGCCTTCCGCATCTCCGCTTCGCGGCGGAGATCGTAGAGTCTCAAAATCAGCTCTGCATCATGTGTAGTCGCTTTCTTTGCCATATTGTCGCCTCGATCAATGATTAGCTCAGTAATGATTAGCTAAGTAAAGCTAATTTTCGGAAAATCTCTTCTCGGAGCTCGATCCGTGTTCAGGCTTTCGTAGCGCCCGCAGCTTCGCCTTCCACCGCGCGTTCGTAATCGCATTCCTTATTCGGACACGCGATCACGGTCCCGTCTTTGCGGATCCGTTCCACCAGATATTCGTGTCCGCAATCCGGACATTTCTCGGGGACCGGTTTCGCCGCGGAAGTAAACTTGCACTTCGGATAATTTCCGCATCCGTAGAAGGTGTTGCCCTTACGGGCGCGCTTTTCAACAAGCTCGCCTTCTTTGCATTCCGGGCACTTCACGCCGATGAAGTTCTGCTTCACATACTTGCATTCCGGATATCCGCTGCACGAAGTGAACTCGCCATAACGGCCATGCCGCAGGATCAGGTTGCGTTTGCACAGCGGGCAGGTCTCATCGAGCGGAATGTCGGGCACTTTCTTGCCCTGATCCAACCGCCGCGTCGTCTTGCAATCGGGATAGCCGGTACAGGCCATGAACTGTCCGAAGCGTCCACGCTTCAGCACCATGACGCGGCCACAGTTTTCGCAGTATTCCTCCTGCGCCGTCTCTTGTATGTCAGCCGAGTCGAGGTCGGGCAGGTTGATGGGATTCTCTTTGGTGAACTTGCACGTGTCCGGATTTTCCTTGTCGTAGGTGCTGCAAGCGTAGAACGAACCGTGCTTGCCCCACTTGATGACCAGCGGCGAGCCGCAGAGTTCACACTTTTCGTCAGTCGGTTTCTCCATACGCTTGATATTTTCCATGTGCTTCTCGGCGTATCGGAGATCCTTGGCGAACTTTTTGTAAAACTCGGTAAGGGCGTCATTGCCCGTCTGCTTGCCCTCTTCAATTTCGTCAAGCTCTTCTTCCAGGCGCGCGGTGTACTGGAAGTCGAAAATATCCTTGAAGTTTTCGACCAGTAGATCGGTGACGACCAGGCCGATTTCGGTCGGCACGAACTTGCCGCCGACTTTCTGCGCGTACATCCGCTCCTGGATCGTGCTCAGAATCGTGGCGTACGTCGAAGGGCGGCCAATGCCGCGCTCCTCAAGCTCTTTCACCAGCGACGCTTCGTTGAAGCGTGGAGGCGGCTCGGTGAAATGCTGCTCTGGAAGCAGGGACTTCAGGGTAAGCTTCTGTCCGGCTTCGAGCGGTGGGAGCTTGTGCTTCAGTTCCTCGTCTTCTTCATCCTTATTATCTTTGGACTCTTCGTAAACCTTGAGAAAGCCGTCGAACTTCATCACCGATCCCGTAACGCGGAACCAGAACACATCACTGCCAGTTTTGGCATCGATGTCGACCGAGGTCTGGTCGAATACAGCCGGATTCATCTGCGAAGCAATGAAGCGCTGCCAGATCAGTTTGTAAACTTTGAACTCATCTTCCTGCAGATATTGTTTGACCTGATCTGGATGGCGCATCGCCGAAGTCGGACGAATGGCCTCATGCGCCGCCTGCGCTTCTTTCTTCTCCTTATATGTGTTGGGCGACGCCGGCAAATATGGAGCGCCATACTCACTTGTAATGTACTCGCGAACCTCAGTGATCGCCTCGCCCGAGACGCGCGTGGAATCGGTTCGCATGTAGGTGATCAGGCCGACCAGTCCCTCGTCGCCAAGTTCAATACCTTCATAAAGGCGCTGCGCGATCATCATGGTGCGCTTCACGCTGAAGCGTAGCTTACGCGACGAATCCTGTTGCAGTTTGCTGGTCGTGAACGGCGGAGTGGCGTTGCGCCGCCGCTCCTTCTTTTCCGCCGAACGGACCACCCAATCGGCCTTTTCGAGGGCTGAACGAATCTGTTCCGCTTGTTCGCCGTTCGTGACCTCGATTTTCTCTTCGCCCTTGCCCAGGAAGCGAGCGTCGAATGCCGGAGGCTTATTGGCGGCGAGATTGGCGTCGATCGTCCAGTATTCTTTTTTCTCGAAGGCTTTGATTTCACGCTCGCGATCTACGATCAAGCGGAGCGCGACCGTCTGCACCCGTCCGGCAGAAAGGCCCCGGCGAACTTTGTCCCATAATAAAGGAGAGACCTGATAACCCACGAGGCGATCAAGTACGCGCCGGGTCTGCTGCGCGTCCACCAGGTTGCGATCGATGTCGCGGGGATGCTCGAACGCAGCCTTCACCGCGCGTTGCGTAATTTCGTTGAAGGTCACGCGGCGAATGCGCGCGCCATCGCCAATGTCGTCAATCTTCGACTTGGCGCCCTTCTTCCCTTTCTTTTTCTTGCCTGACTCTTCGCTAAGCTCGTCAGCAAGATGGGCGGCGATCGCTTCGCCTTCGCGATCCGGATCGGGCGCCAGATAGATGTGGTCCGCCGACAGAGCCAGCTTCTTCAGCTTGGCCAGGACCTTTTCTTTTCCAGGAATGACAATGTATTCGGTTTCGAAATCGTTTTCGACGTCGACACCGAGGCTGCTCTTGGGAAGGTCCTTCACGTGACCGTAAGAAGCGTCGACCGTGAATCCCTTGCCCAGATACTTCTGGATAGTTTTCGCCTTAGCGGGCGATTCGACGATGACTAGACCTTTGGACAATGTTTCCTCAATATGGCGGAAATATGGAATTGAAGCTAGCACGAATTGGCGGAAAGCAACAACTGTGCCAGCGGGCGTTCTCAGTTATCAGTTATCAGTTTTCAGTTAACGGCCTTCACTTTCTGCATCAGGGACGACAACATTCGCTTGATCTCGACTGCCCGTGTCGCAAGGCGCTCGTACTCCGGATTCCTCAAATAGTCGAGGTCGCGGGCAAGCAGAAGTTGGTACTCAACTTCGCTCGCCGACCCCATCGCAATCTGCAAAAAGCGCGCCATCTCCACACTGCCTTTTCTGCAGCAGCCCTCCGCAATATTCATTCCTATTGATGCGGAGGCTCGCCTCATCTGACTTGTCAACCCGTAAACCTCTTCGCGCGGAAAAGTCTTCCTGGAGGCATAGATGTCCAGAGTGAGCTGGTGTGACTTCTCCCAGACTCGAAGACTTCGAAAACTCTGCATGAAAAGCCTCCGCTTTTACTGAAAACTGACAACTGACAACTGATAACTGACAGCTGACAGCTGATAGCTGACAGCTAAAAGCTCTTCACAAAATTCTTCCCCGGCAACTGCCGTATCTTCCCATTCAACTCCAGCTCGAACAGCGCTGCGAAGATTTCCGAGGGCGACATTTCGTTTTCCAGTAACTCCACCAGCTGATCGATGTGCGTCGAGTCATCCGCCTTGAGCAACTTGAGAATCTTTTTTTCGTGGGGAGCCGTCACCTCGTCCGGGAATAGAGATGCGGTTTCCGGCTCGGGGGATTCATTCTGCCGGGAACTGAGCGCCGCCTGCACCTCGGTGGGGAGCTCTTCCCAAACGTCTTCCCATGTGGCCACGAGCTTAGCTCCCTGCTTGATCAGCGTATTCGGGCCCCATGAATTCTTGTTGGTCACATTGCCCGGAACCGCGTAAACATCGCGGTTCTGCTCGAGGGCAAGCCGCGAAGTGATGCGCGTGCCGCTGTATTCCGCGGCCTCAACCACGAGCACGCCCACGGACATGCCGCTGATGATCCGGTTGCGAATGGGAAAATTCTGAGGCGCCGGAAAGGTCCCGACTGGAAATTCTGAGATCAGCGCCCCGCCAAGAGCGATGATTTGTTCGGTGAGCCGCGTATTTTCCTTCGGATACATCACGTCGATTCCGGTACCGAGAACAGCGATGGTCTTACCTTTTGCAGCGATGGCGCCGCGATGCGACGCCGTATCGACGCCGCGCGCTAATCCACTGATAATCACGAGGCCGCGAGCGGCGAGGTCAGTGGAAAGGCGTTCTGCCATACCGCTGCCATAAGGCGTGGGATGACGCGTTCCCACCATCGCGATGCCGGGCAGCGCCAGCACTTCAATGCTTCCTTTTACAAACAGGATTACCGGTGGATCGTAAATCTCTTTCAGCCGCGACGGATATTCCGGATCGCTGAGCGCAATAATTCTCGCGCCCGCCTCGGCCGCCTTTTCGCACTCCTGCTGCGCGAGTTCGACGGACTTTCCGGTGGCAATCGATTGCGCGGAAACGGCGCGCATTCCCGTGGCTTCGAGTTCGGTAAGGCTGGCATGGAAGACGCGCTCGGCCGTGCCATAGTGCTCGATCAGCTTCTTGATACGTGTAGGTCCTAATCCCGGCGTTAGGGCGAGCGCCAGCCAGTACTGTCCCTGGGAGGAAGCGGGGTTCGGCGCCGCAACGGCGACATCATCCTGATCAACATCATGATCTTCGAACATATTGCGTGACCGTAGCCCCCGCCGGAAAACGTTGTCAAGGACGGAGCGCACATCATCTTTGGTAGAATTCGCAAAGTGATGAGCCGGTTAAAGATCTCGGCCATTTCCTACCTGAACACAGCCCCTCTGGTGTGGGATTTTGAGCATGCTGAAGCAGGCGCGGACGTGGTTTCGGACCGAGTTGCGAACATAGCTGCGGATTATGACATTTCCTACACCATCCCCTCGGCCTGCGCCGAGGCTCTGCGTGTTGGAACCGCCGATATTGGCATCATTCCGGCGGCCGCTTATGCAACGGTTCCCGATCTCGTCATCATTCCAGATGTGGCGATTGCGGCTCGACGCGCGGTGCGGTCCATCCTCCTGGTTGGCAGGATGCCGAACCAGATAATGTCAAAGGATCAGTGGGCAAAGCAGGTGCGTACCGTGGCCCTCGATACTTCTTCGATGACCTCAGTCGCGCTGGCCAAGATTCTTTTTGCAAAATGGGTGGGCGGAGCGCGCGACTACAAGCCGATGGCTCCCAATCTCGATGCCATGCTCGACGCCTGCGATGCGGCGTTGCTAATCGGAGATCCCGCGCTTCAGGTCGATCCCACGCGCTACTTCACGCTCGATCTGGCCGAGGAGTGGATCGCGCGTACCGGGAAATCATTCGTCTTCGCCTTCTGGGCTATTCGCCGCGAAGCGCTCGACGGACGAGATGCTGCAGCGGTCGCCGCGGTCTTCCAGAAATCGCGGGACCATGGCGTGTCGCCGAAAAACCTTGAGGCCATCGCGCAGGAGTGGGCACCGCGTCTCGGCCTTACCGTCGAAGTCGCGCGCGTCTACCTCACCCAGAACATCCATTATTATCTCGACCCTCCCTGCCTCGAAGGGCTTAAGCTTTACTACCGCCTGGCTGCGGAGGTCGGAGCGCTGCCGCAGGCGCCCCGGCTGTGTTTTGTTTAGAAGCCAGCGCAGGCGGTTCCGGCTGCACTTTGTTCGCGACCCTGTTCGCGGGTGGAAGGTTCGCGGGTGTGCGCCTGCACTCGAAACAGAGAATATATTTTTGCTCCTTTCTTTAAGGGGAATCCATCAGATGGTCATGTTTGCGATACGGAAAAAATGCAGGCTTGGGCTGAATTGCAGCTGGCTGGCGACTGCTCTTCTGCTGGTTTCGCCGGCGGTTTCACCCGCAATCCCCGCCGCAGCCGAACCAGCCGAAAAGGCCGCCGCCGATCATAGCGCCGATCATTATTATGACCCGCTCCCGCAGGAGACCGGCGCGGCCGGGCTGATGCTGATGCTGCGACGGTTGCAGACGACGGCCCGCCTGATGCAGGTGGACGCCCACCCGGATGACGAAGACGGCGGCATGCTGACGCTCGAGGCCCGGGGTAAAGGCGTCTCCACGCTGCTGATGACGCTGAACCGCGGTGAAGGCGGACAGAACAAGCTGGGCAGCAATCTGTTCGATGTGCTGGGCGTGGTGCGGACTCTGGAGGTGTTGGCGGCCGACCGATACTACGGCGTGGAGCAACGGTTTTCACGAGTCGCTGATTTTGGGTATTCGAAAACCCCGGAAGAAACTTTTCAGAAATGGCAAGGACATGACATTGCACTCGCCGACATCGTGCGCGTGGTTCGCACGTTTCGTCCGGACGTGCTGGTTGCGCGATTTTCAGGAACGGAGCGCGATGGGCACGGTCACCATCAGGTGTCTGCAATCCTGACGAAAGAGGCGTTTCGTGCAGCGGCCGACCCGCATCGTTTCCCCGAGCAAATCGGAGAAGGCTTGCGGCCCTGGCAGCCGAAGAAGCTGTACATCGGAAACGTGTGCGGCTTCGGCGCTGCGGCCTGCGACTCAGCCAATTACACCGTCAAGCTGAACACGGGGCAAGAAGACCCGTTGCTGGGGATGTCCTACGTGCGGTTTGCCGTGGAGGGCTTGCGCCATCAGGAGTCCCAAGGGCTGGCAGGCATTTCGGTTCCCAAGGGCGACCGGTTCGCGTTTTACAAGCTGGTGGATTCGGTAGTGGAGTCGCAAAAAGACAAAGACGGTCATGAAAAGGATTTCCAGGACGGGATCGACACGAGCCTGCCGGGGCTGGCGTCGAGACTGGGCGATGAGGAAAAAAAGGTGCCATGGCTGCGGGGAGAATTGGTTTCGATCGCATCCGACATAAAGCGAGCCGCCGATAAAGGCGAGTCGGACCCAACCGCTGCCGGTGAGCCGCTTGCAGACGCACTCGAGAACCTTGACGCGGCGATTGATCGCCTGACGGCGAGCAATCTCTCCGGCGCCGCGCGGGAAGATGTGCTGGCGGCCCTGCACGCGAAACAACAGGAAGCGGAGAAAGCCGTCAACATCGCTTTCAACGTGCATTTGGTGGCCATGGTTGGATCGACGCCCGACGCCGCCAAAGTCGCGCCTCCCCTGAAAGACGCGCTGACAGTCGTTTCGCCCGGACAAACCTTCCAGGTAATCGCGCAGTTGCATAACGAGTCCGATCACTCGCTGCTCGTAGAGGACGCACGACTGGAGGGCGGCGAGGACTGGGTGCGCAAGGCCGACGCGGGGGAAATGACGATCCGCCCAGGCCAGAGTTACTTTGCCAACTTCGCGCTGAAAGTCCCGGCTAACGCGCCGATGACCCGTCCGTACTGGCATCGCGATAACCCGGAGACGGACGCGCTCAACACGATTGATGAAGAGATGTATCGCACGCTGCCTTTTCCGCCTCCGGCGCTGCGGATTCGTGTGCGCTATGAGGTCTTGCTACGGAACAGAGTGCATTCGCCCGCGCCCGATATCGTCCGCGAGCGCTTCGCCAGGAAGGAAGCCGGGACGGAGGAGATTTCCGCCACAGTGTTTGTGCCGTTTATAGATACGAGCGGCAACCACTCGAAGACGCCCCTGGCAGTTGCTCCTGCGTTCTCACTGACTCTCGAACCGGCGGAACAGGTTTTGCCCGTGCAGGATGGAAGAGAGGTTACGGTGAAGGTGGGCGTGCGTTGTAATCTCAGCGGGGCTCCGAATGGAACCTTGCGGCTCGAATTGCCGTCCGGCTGGAGGGCGAAGCAGAACGAGCAGCCGGTAGCCCTGTCCCATCGCGGCGACGAGCAAGACTTTTCGTTCCAGTTATTGCCGAGCAGCTTGCATGAGGAGCGAGTTCAAGTCCGTGCCGTGCTTGATGCTGGCGGAAAAACTTACGGCGAGGGATATACCGTGGTCACGCGCGAAGATCTCGGCACCTTTTATTACTACCAGCCAGCGGCCCAGCGCGTGTCGATCGTCGATGTGAAGATTCCGAAAGACCTGAAAGTCGGCTACGTCATGGGAGCCGGAGACGACATTCCGACCGTGCTCCAGCAGATCGGAATGGATGTAACGCTGATTCCGGCGGAAAAACTTGGCACAGAAGATTTGAGCCGTTATCAAACCATCGTGCTCGGAATTCGCGCTTACGATACGCAGAAGGATGTAATCGCGAACAACAAACGGCTGCTGGATTTTGTGCAAGCCGGCGGACGGCTGGTGGTGCAGTACAACACCCTCGGGTACACGGCAGCCACCGGTGATTTTAATTCCGGCAAGTTCACGCCGTATCCCGCGACGCTCAGCCGGACGCGCGTTTCGGTAGAGGAGGCGCCGGTTAAAATCCTCGATCCCGCGAACCCGATCTTTCATTCTCCAAACGAAATCACGCAGAAGGATTTTGACGGCTGGGTGCAGGAGCGCGGGCTGTACTTCATGTCGCAATGGGACAGCAACTTTACGCCGCTCCTCGAATCGCATGATCCGGGCGAAGGCGAGCAAAAGGGCGGACTGCTCGTCGCGCACTACGGCAAAGGGACTTATATTTACACGGGATACGCATTCTTCCGGCAGTTGCCGGCCGGTGTGCCGGGGGCGGTCCGGTTGTTCGTGAATTTGATTAGTGGTCGTTAGTCGTTAGTCGATGGTCGTTGGCAAACCGATCCGCGGGGCGTCCACAATTTGTCGTTCGCAACTGCTCCCCGAACGACTAGCGACCATCGACCAACGACCCATCTCATGACAATTCCAAGCGAAGGCGTCCCCACCACCAAGCCGCAACTCATCCGCGGCATTGGCCTCGGCTCCGCCACCGCGCTGAACATGATTGACATGATCGGCGTGGGCCCGTTTATCACCATTCCGCTGATTATCTCGGCGATGGGCGGCCCGCAGGCGATGCTGGGGTGGGTGCTGGGCGCGGTCCTGGCGATCTGTGACGGGCTGGTGTGGGCGGAACTGGGCGCGGCCATGCCGGGGTCGGGCGGATCGTATCGCTACCTGAAAGAAATTTACGGGCCGCAGAGACTCGGGCGGCTGGTTTCATTTCTGTTTATCTGGCAACTCTCCTTCAGCGCTCCGCTTTCGATTGCGTCGGGCGCGATCGGGCTTTCACAGTATGCGGCTTTCTTCTGGCCGCGCCTGGAACTGATTTGGTCGAACCATACCTGGGCACTGCATCTTCCTCTCCTTGGAACTCTACAACTCACCTTGGTCGCGATGCCGGCTACATTTCTGGCGATTGGTATCTGCGGACTCACGGCGTTTCTCCTGTATCGGCGCATCACCGCGATCGCGCGGCTCACCAAAGTGCTGTGGGTAGGGGTGATGGGCACCATCGGATGGATCATTTTCGCTGGCCTGACGCACTTCAACGCGCATCGGGCATTCGACTTGCCTCCCGGAGCGTTTTCATTTTCGCGAGACTTCTTTCACGGACTGGGCGGAGCCATGCTGATCGCCGCCTATGACATCGGAGGCTACTACAACGTCTGTTTCCTCGGAGACGAGGTCAAGGATCCCACAAAAAATATTCCGCGGGCATTGCTGCTATCCATTCTGGCGGTGGCGTGTCTATATATAGTGATGAACGTCAGCATTCTCGGCGTCATTCCGTGGCGCGAACTGGCGCAGTCGGGAGCCTCGAACAGCAAGCTGTATGTCGTCTCGACGATGATGCAGCGGCTGTACGGGCAGGGTGCGGCTTCGGTCATTTCGGTGCTCGTGATGTGGACGGCCTTCGCATCGATATTTTCACTGACCTTGGGCTATTCGCGCGTTCCCTACGCAGCGGCGCTCGACGGAAACTACTTTCGAGCCTTTGCGAAGGTGCATCCGGTGGATCATTTTCCCTATGTCTCGCTGCTGGCGCTGACCGGCGTTGCTGCGGTTTTCTGTTTCCTCAGGCTGGCCGACTTGATTGCCTCGCTGATCGTGATCCGCATCGTTTTGCAGTTTCTCGTGCAGAGCATTGGCGTGATTGTGCTGCGAATACGACGGCCGGATATGCCTCGTCCGTTTCGCATGTGGCTTTATCCCGTGCCCGCGCTGGTGGCGTCGGCGAGCTTCCTTTTTATTCTGTTCTCGCGCAAAGATTTTCTCCGCGAGGTCCGGTACGCGGGAGTCATTCTGGTGGTAGGGGTTGTAATTTATGGTGTGCGGTCGTGGCGGCGACGGGAGTGGCCGTTTGGGGAGCGGTCGTTGGTCGCTGGTCGTTAGTCGTTCGGAGTTCCCCACCGCGGGACAGGGTTTTCGGCCGTGAAAGCAGGTCCTTCGGTGACAATTTCCTGGTTTGCAAACGACTAACGACGAACGACCGACGAACGACGACCAACGACCGATGTCATGGCAGAAATGATCAAAATGCCGGTGGTGGATCCGACCACGCGGAAGCATCCCATTTCGCCTTGGGCTCCGCTTGGCGAGCCGCTGTTTCGGTCGCTTTGGATTGCTTCGGTCATTTCATACACCGGCACCTGGATGCAGAACGTCGGCGCGGGCTGGCTGATGACGCAGATGACCATGAACCCCTTAATGATTGGACTGGTGCAGGCAGCAGCGGCTCTGCCCGTGTTCCTGGTGATTCTGCCGGCAGGCGCGCTTGCGGACATGGTGGACCGTCGCCGTCTTCTGTTGCTCACCCAGGGATGGATGGTGCTGGCCTCCGCGACTCTTGGCATCATGACCCTGACCAGTCACGTAGGGCCGTGGATGCTGCTGCTTTTCACGTTCCTGCTCGGTTTCGGCGCGGTGATGAATGATCCGGCATGGCAGGCGATTACGCCGGAATTGGTTCCGGCCAGGCAACATGCTTCGGCAGTGGCCCTGAATTCGGCGGGTTTCAACGTGGCAAGAGCGGTGGGACCTGCACTCGGTGGCGTCATTGTCGCGGCGGTCGGTTGCGGCACAACCTTCCTCCTGAATGCATTTTCGTTCCTGGGAGTCATCTTATTTCTCTATCGCTGGAAGCGCCCGATGGAGGCTTCACCAAACACTCAGCGCGTCTGGCCGGCAATCGGCCACGGGTTCACCTACGTGCGCGAGAGCGGACTTGCGAAATCAGTCCTGCTGCGGACGGGAACGTTCAGCGTGGCGGCCGTCGCCATGCTGGCGCTGCTGCCAATCATCGCTCGTCCCTATGGCGCGCTGGGATATGGCGTGCTGCTGGCCTGCTTTGGGCTGGGCGCCCTGATCGGCGCGGTAGCGCTGCCGCGGGTAAGGGAAAAGCTGTCGATGGACGGTGTGGTGGGCGCCGCGATCGTGATTTTTGCCGGCATGACTTTCGCCGCAGGACGAGCGCAGGCCTTCGCGCTGCTATGCGCGGTAATGCTGGTGGCGGGCGCGGCTTGGATTGGGATTCTGGCCTGTTTAAATGTGGCCGCGCAGACGATGTGTCCGGCATACGTGCGCGCCCGGGCGCTTTCGTTTTACTTGCTCGTGCTGCAGGGCGGCATGGCAGTGGGAGCCACGCTGTGGGGCGCACTGGCAAAGAGGATTGGTGTTCCGGATGCCCTCGGCGCGGCAGCGGTGGTGCTCGCGCTCGGAGTGTTCGCACTGCGCGGGCACCGCATTACGGCGAGTGAACTGGAGTTGGCTCCGGCGGTGGTTCGAGATTAGGTCGCATAAAAAATTGTTATCTGACTAAATAAGAATTGTCATCCTGACCCTGAGCTTGCCGAAGGGGAAGGACCTGCTGTTCTAAATAAGAATTGTCATCCTGAGCGAAGCGAAGGACCTGCTTTTTGCCGCGGTCGCAGCGTCTTATTTCTTTGTGGGCCCGTGATGCTTACGCCAGTCAGCTCCGTCGCGTCCGCCGTGCTGCGCGATCTGCGTAAGAATGAGTTCGGCAGTAAGTCGCCGCTTGGTCAAGTGGGCAGCGACCCTCTGCTTCGCCCTCTTCGGCGGAATTTTGGGATCGAGGAACACGAGCACCGACGGCCCGGCTCCGCTTAGGGCGGCGCCCAGGATACCGGTTTCTCCGGTCAGTTCCTTGAGCGCGGGAAGCAGCGGAGACAGCGGCGCGCGATAAGGTTGGTGGATGCGGTCTTCAAGAGCCGACGAGAGCAGGTCCGGACGGTCCTGCGTAAACGCCGCCAGCAGGAGCATTGAGTTCTGAATGTTGGTGACGGCGTCCGCACGCGAGTACTGGAAGGGCAGCACGCGGCGAGCCTGCTCGGTCGAAAGTGGCGCATCGGGAACCGCCAGCAACAGCGGCCACTTCCCTTTCGGTTTCACTTCGACCACCTGCGCCTGCACCTGATTGGCCATGCGAGCCACGGTGAGCGCGCCCATCCAGCAGGCCGAAGCGTTGTCCGGATGATGCTCGCGCATCGACGCTTCGCCGACGATGCGGTCATCTTTCCAGCGCAGATGTCCAAAATGCACGGCCAGCGCGATCCCGGCCAGGCGCGCAGCGGCGGACGATCCGCAACCTCGGCCGATCGGAATCTCGTTTTCAATGTGAATGCGCAGCGGCGCGATCTTGCGGTTCTCCGATTCCAGAACCTCGCAATAGGTAGTGACGATGAGGTGGTTCTCCATGCGGCTGCAGATCTGCGCGTCGCGCCCTTGAGCAGTGACGAAGAAGTCGGGCGCCCGCTCAGCGCGCAGGCGGAGATGGAAATCCAGCGCCAGGGCAGCCGCGTCAAACGCCGGGCCCAGATTGGCGGAGGTCGCTGGCAGCGCCAAACGCAACGACCGGTCTTGCGATGTGGGGCGTGACGGCATAAGGTACGGAAACTCTTCCTCGAACAAAACCAATGCAAACTGTAGGAATTAAAGGTTTTAACTCGGTCCGGCCGAGATACACTCACTGCCAACAGGCGCAGACAATGGAACTGAGTTTTATACACGAATTTTCGGCGAACTGCTATGGATTTCTATTCAGATGGTAGCGTTCAGTTCGAATTGGTTTCGAAAGGCCACGGCTTCACAGGCCGCAAAACTCGTGTAGAGACGGGGCTTGCCCCGTCTAGCGCCACCACAAAACTCTGGTTCGAACAATTTTTGGTAAGGCACGGCTTCAGGCCCGTGTCGGGACGGGCGTGTGGGGACGGGCGCCTCCAGCCGTGTCGTAAGCATTGCATTTTTATTACGGCTTTATAGCTGCTGAGGGACGGCAATTTTCAAACTGCACCACTACCTATCGGATTGAACTTCTCTCCGCCCCCTCGAGCGCTGCAATGACGGCTCCCAGATTTGCATCGAGCACCACCGGGGCGTGCTGGAGCTGTTTTGTCTTCCCCGCTTCGGTTTCCTCAGCACTTCCCGCAAATAGATCGCCGCGATGAAACTTGATAGTGAAATCAGGATCTTTGAGCATGTGGCCGGTCAGGATCAGGACGACGGCCTCGCCGGGCTTGACGAATCCGCGACGCCGCAGCTTCTTCAGTCCGGCCAGCGTCACGGCGGAGGCAGGTTCGCATCCGACACCATCCGCGCCAATTTCCGCTTTGGCGACGGCGATCTCGACTTCCGAAACCTCTTCGACTTCGCCGCCGGTCGCCTGCAACACTCTTAGCGCTTTCTTCCACGATGCCGGATTGCCGATCCGTATAGCCGTCGCCAATGTGTCAGCAGTCATCGGTTCAAGTTTCTTTCCACCGAACTCGCGCACACTGCGATAGAACGGATTCGCGCCTTGCGCCTGAATGATGGAAAGCTTTGGCAGGCGCGAGATCAGTTGGAGCTCGTGCATTTCCAGAAGCGCCTTGCCGATCCCCGAACTATTTCCGAGATTGCCTCCGGGCACGATGATATGGTCCGGCGGTTCCCAAGCCAGTTGCTCCATAAGTTCGATGGCGGCAGTTTTCTGGCCTTCGATGCGATACGGATTCACCGAATTCAGCAGGTAGACCGGCTTCTGCCGCACAAGCTCGTTCAGGATGCGAACGCATCCGTCAAAATCGGTGCGGAGTTGGCAGGTGAGGGCTCCGTAGTCGAGCGATTGCGAAAGCTTGCCCCAGGAAATTTGTCCATCCGGAATCAGCACCAGGCTGCGCATATCGCCGCGCGCGGCATAGGCGGCCATGGACGCCGAAGTGTTGCCGGTGGAAGCGCAGGCGACCCAACTGAATCCTCCCTGGTGCGCGGACGAGGCGGCGAACGTCATGCCTGTGTCTTTAAAGGACGCGGTCGGGTTCATGCCCTGATGCTTGGCATGGAGATTCTCCACGCCGGTCTCGCGCCCGCACCGGGGCATGCGGTACAGCGGCGTGTTGCCTTCACGCAGCGTGATGGCATGCTCTTCTGGAATGTGCGGCAGAAGTTCGCGGAACCGCCAGACCCCGCTCTGGTCAAGCGCATCGGGCGAGGTGCGCCGGTTGAGCCACAATGACTTCAGCTCAGCTGGGTCAAAACTCCATCCCGGAAAAACAAATTCCAGCAGGTCGCCGCACGCGGTGCAGCGGAAGTCCTGAGCGGCAGAATCGGGCGTGGACCCGCACGAAATGCAGCGGAGTTTCGCTGTGGTTCCCGTGTTTTGAGCGATCGACAATTTGCCTTGTCACCACACCTGCACAAAAGAATACGTACATCATACGGGCGAACCGATCGCAGAATGCGCAGAAGTTTCGGTAGTGTTGCAATTTGAATCGGTTTTGAGGACCCGACTGCATAGCTACTCACGTGCTGCCCTGCCCAGAAGCCACCGGTTCTGAGCCCCGGGAGGGGCGATTGACAATAGCCCGGCGCTTCAGCGCCGGGTCAGGAGGCACCCGGGAGGATCAAGTCCCGGAGGGACGACCGAAATCTGTCCCCAAATGTTGCAGCCGGGCCGTAAAACGTCGTATTTTCGTTGCGGTTTTTAGCCGCTGAGGGACGCAATTTTCAAACTGTACCACTACCGAAGTTTCCTGGTTTTGTCGATCGAAATTCTCCGCGATCTCTGCGTACTCAGCGGTTATTCTTTCTCAGCGCAAATAAGAGTCCGTCTTATTCATCCAGTCGGCGCGCGGAGGGTTGAAGATGTCGAGGTCGACGGTATCCGCGAGCGCCTCGGCCCGATGCGGCATGTTGGGAGGAATGGTCAGTACCTCACCTTCATGGACCACGATTTCTTTTCCGTCGATCCAGAATTTCAGCGCGCCTTCGAGAACGTAGGTGATCTGCTCGTTGTGGTGGCTGTGTTCGGGCACGACGCATCCCTTCTTCAGCAGGACCCGGGCGAGCATCACGTTCTGTCCGACAACGAAGTGGCGGCCGAGCAATGGGTTCAGGGCTTCCACTTCCACGGAACTCCACGGGATGTGCCGCAACTCAGCCTTCAGTGGCTTGCCCTTCAGGACGGTGGCTTTGAGCGCGACTTTACTCGCGGCCCCCGATGCTTTCGCGGTTTGCGTTTTCCTCTTGGCTGCACTCTTTCGGGCGATGGTTTTCACTTTCTTTTTCATAGGGGCGTCTCGCTGAAACATTTTACAGCCCTTTGTATACACCGCCGTCCACGAGGATCGTCTGTCCGGTGATATAGGAAGCGCGCTCGCTGGCGAGCCAGACAATAGTGTCGGCAATCTCGCGCGGTTCGCCCAGACGCTTCAGGGCAGTCTCCGCCGCCCAGCTTTCAAACATTTCTTTCTCCGGCTTGCCGAGCCCCGCGGCGCGCGAATGGGCAAGCTCCTTCAGTCGGTCCGTCGCGGTAAAGCCCGGCGCCACGTTGTTGACGAGAATGCCATCTTTGCCGAATTCATTGGCCAGGCTCTTCACCAGTCCAACCACCGCGGCGCGCACCGCATTCGAATAGACAAGGTCGGCAACCGGCTGCTTCGTCGTGATCGACGTGATGGTGATGATGCGTCCCCATTTCTTTTTCTGCATGAGCGGGATGACCTGGTGTGCAAAATAAACGGCGCTCATGAAGTTCACATCGACCGCCCGCTTCCACTCGTCGGTAGTGGTAGCCAGAAAACCCTTAGCCGGAGGCCCTCCGGCATTGATGACACAGACATCGACGCTGCCGAATTTCTGTACCACGGCATTGACGAAATCTCGAACGGCGTTGGCGTCGCTGACATCGAAGGCCTCGGCAACGATCTCCGTCTGGTGCTGGCTGTGAATCTTTTCGGCGACGGCGTTGATCGCTTCCCGGTTACGCGCACAAATCGCCAGACGACAACCCTCGGCAGCGAAGGCCTCAGCGGTGGCTCGCCCGATTCCCTGGCTGGACGCGGCAACAATAGCGACGCGGTTTCGGATCCCGGTTTCCATAAGCGCGCCATTATAGAATTTGCCGGCGATCGGTGTCTCGCGGAACATTTCGACTAAATAAAAATTGTCATCCTGAGCGCAGCAGAGCGATTCGCGAAGCGAGTCGTTCTGCGGAGTCGAAGGACCCCTACCCCCTCCTCCGCTCACGATGCTGAGCCGCCTCGCGCCTTGCCCCAGCCAACCAGCGCAGGTAATCTTAATTAAGCGAGCCCGCTCACTCGGAGTCAGGAATGAAAACACACCGATACGCTGTTACCGTGGAGTGGACGGGTAACACGGGTACCGGCACGTCGGGGTACCGAAATTATGAACGGCAACACGAGATCTCTGCCGGGACCGAAAAGCCACGCATACCCGGCTCCTCGGACCCCGCATTTCGCGGCGATCCGGCGCGTTGGAATCCCGAGGAATTGCTGGTCGCGTCGCTCTCCGCGTGTCATAAACTCTGGTACCTGCATTTGTGTGCCAACGCCGGCATCGTCGTGGTTGACTACGTTGATTGCGCCGAAGGAATCATGGAGGAGACGCCCGACGGATCGGGACGTTTCCAAAGCGTGACCCTCGGGCCCAAGGTCACGGTTGCGCCCGGCTGCGATATTGCCAAGGCTCGCGAATTGCACGATCTCGCTCACACCATGTGCTTCATCGCCAATTCCGTCAACTTTCCCGTGCAACATAAAGCAGAGACCAGAACGGCCTGAGGTTAATGATTCCAGTTTTACCAAGGAGAACATGGGAGCCGCCCGCTACATATGGATTCACGATTCTTTGAGGCCCGCCAGCGAAGGCGTGGTCCCGTTTGTGAGCGCCGCAGTGCAATATGGCTTCAGCGTATTTGAAGGCATCCGCTGCTACTCGACCGATCAGGGACCCGCCGTGTTTCGGCTGAACGAACACGTCGAACGCCTGCTCGATTCAGCTCATATCGTGGGCTTTCGCGAGCTGCCGGTTGCGGCCGAGCAGGTAACTGCGGCCATCCACCAGACGATTGCGGCGAATGAATTTTCATCGTGCTATATCCGCCCCATGATTTATCTGGACGGCGCGATGAGCCTGACCGTCGAGGCCGGTGAGCCGCGCTTTGTGGTCGCGGTGTGGGAGTGGAAAACCTTTCTCGGAACCGAAGCCAAGGAACGCGGCATCCGCGCGAATATCTCGTCGTTCACCCGCTTGCATCCGAACATCACCATGACCAAAGCCAAGGTCTCGGGAAATTATGTCAGCTCGATTCTCGCCAAGACCGAATCGCAGCGCGCTGGATTCGATGAGGCAATCATGCTCGGGCCCGATGGATATGTGGCCGAGTGCACCGGCGAAAATCTCTTTCTGGTTCGCAACAAAATCGTCTACACCACGCCCCGGGCGGGCATTCTGGAAGGCATCACTCGCGACAGCCTGATCACGCTGCTCCGCGATTCCGGCTACTCCCTGATTGAGGAGCCCATCTCTCGCGATCAGCTCTACATTGCCGACGAAGTTTTTGTGTGCGGCACCGCGGCCGAAGTCGCTGGGCTGCGCGAGATTGATTTTTGGGTCATCGGCGATGGCAAGACGGGTCCCGTAACTCGCGTGCTACAGCAGGAGTTCGACAAACTGGTAAGCGGACGGCACGCGCGCTCGGCCCAGTGGTTGTCGCCTGTACCGGCGCTGAACGCGGCAGCAGTGCCAAGCTAGCGTAGAGACGGGGCTTGCCCCGTCTGTCACCACGCTGCAAACGGAGACGTGGCGAGCCACGTCTCTACGGGGAGATTTGAAATGAAGAAACATCGTTTCCGTCAGGAAACTGAGGCCGTTCGCGGCGGCACCAGCTTGCACAAGAAGAACGCGCCGCTCTCTACTCCGATCTATCAGACTTCGACCTTCGAAGTCACCGATATGCAGGAGCAGGTCCGCGCCACCCCTACCGATAGTTTCTACACGCGTTACGGCAATCCCACGAATACCATCGCCGAGAATGCCATTGCCGAACTGGAAGGCGCGGATGCCGCGTTGCTGTTTTCTTCCGGCATGGCGGCGATCACCACTTCGATTCTTTCGCTGGTCAAAGCCGGCGACCACATCGTGGCGCAGCGCGATATTTATGGCGGCGCAATCCGGTTTCTTTCGCAGTGGCTGCCCAAGCTCGGGATCGAAACCACCTTCGTCGACACTAATGATATTGAGCAGCATGAGCGCGCCATCCGGCCCAACACAAAGATCCTGTACGTTGAGTCGCCGACGAATCCCACGGTGCGGGTCGTCGACCTGGAAAAGATTGCGGCATTGGCGCGCCGGCGCGGCCTGATTTCGGCGATTGATTCCACCTTCGCTACGCCCATCAATTGCCGTCCGGCGGAATGGGGCATCGATCTTGTGCTGCATTCGGGGACGAAATATTTTGGCGGACATTCCGACCTGATCTGCGGCGTCGCCGCTGGCCGACGCGACTTGATTGAGCAAATCCATCACGCCCGTACCGTTCTCGGCGGATGCATGGATCCTCACGCGGCATTTCTTCTGCTGCGCGGGATCAAAACGCTGGCCGTCCGCGTCGAGCGGCAGAACGAAAGCGCACTGCGTGTCGCCGAGTTCCTGAGCCGCCATCCCAAGGTGACGCGCGTGCACTATTCCATGCTGAAAGAGCATCCCGACTACGCGATCGCGAAGAAACAAATGGCGGGCGCGGGCGGTGTGCTGAGTTTCGAGGTGGAAGGCAGCGGCGCCGACGCATGCCGCGTGGCCGAAGCGCTGAATCTCTTTACCCTGGCGCCAAGCCTCGGTGGCGTGGATTCGCTGGTGACCATCCCAGTGCTGACTTCGCACTATCTGATCGATCCGGCCCTGCTGAAAAAAATGGGCGTGACCGAGCAGATGATCCGTTTGTCCGTAGGCATTGAGCATGTCGAGGATCTGATCTCCGATCTGGAGAAAGGCCTGGGCGTACTGAGCCTAAAACCAGAGCGTGTAGGCGTGGCTGACTGACAAGCAGCCCCGGTGGAGCGACGGGCGCCCTCGCCCGTGAGAACCCTTCGCCGAAGAACCTGCGGTGAACTAAATAAAACCTGTCATCCTGAGCGGAGCAGAACGATTCGCGAAGCGAATCGTTCTGCGGAGTCGAAGGACCCCTACCCCTTATCCACAATAGGGTGGCCCATCCGTTGCGCGTTCTCTGCGCAAGGGGTGGGAACCACGAACGCCGCAAGCGTAGGCTTTCGTTCGCAGACTCTTGACCTCGTGGGCATAAGCGCGGACCCCTTCAAACTGACCACCGAATTCCCGTCACAATCGCAAGTGCGCCCCGTCACAGACTCAAATCCTACCCCATGTGAAAATATGCACTAGCACTGGTAGTGGTGCAGTTTCACGATGGAGCCGCTGAAATCCTGAACCACCAAGGCCACG
>Ga0182015_10000973_pt1 | contig 39511 bp, 49 predicted proteins | sample 712P3MmetaG_FD_120478 | JGI IMG/M metagenome (GOLD analysis project Ga0182015, IMG submission 120478) | Permafrost microbial communities from Stordalen Mire, Sweden - 712P3M metaG | ecosystem: Environmental > Terrestrial > Soil > Wetlands > Permafrost | place: Sweden: Stordalen | collected...
ATGGCGAAAGAGAAATTTGATCGAAATAAGCCGCACTGCAATGTGGGGACGATTGGTCACATTGACCATGGCAAGACTACGTTGACGGCGGCGATCACCAAGGTGTTGCAGAAGCACAATCCGAAGATCGTGTTCCGGTCGTTTGATTCGATCGATAACGCTCCGGAAGAAAAGGCGCGCGGCATCACCATCGCGACGGCACACGTGGAGTACGAGACGGCGAACCGGCACTACGCGCACGTGGATTGTCCGGGCCACGCCGACTACATCAAGAACATGATCACGGGCGCGGCGCAGATGGATGGCGCGATTCTGGTGGTGGCGGCGACGGATGGTCCGATGCCGCAGACGCGGGAGCACGTGCTGCTGGCGCGGCAGGTGGGTGTGCCCTACATCGTGGTGGCGCTGAACAAGTGCGATGCAGTGGATGATCCCGAGCTGCTGGATCTGGTGGAACTGGAAGTACGCGAGTTGCTGAAGAGCTACAAGTTCCCGGGCGATGATGTGCCGGTGATTCGGCTATCTGCATTAGGGGCCCTGAATGGAGAAGAGAAGTGGGAGAAGCAGATTGATGCGCTGATGGAGGCGGTGGACAAGAGCGTGCCGCAGCCGGCGCGCGAGTTGGACAAGCCGTTCCTGATGCCGATTGAAGATATCTTCTCGATTCAGGGACGCGGCACGGTGGTCACCGGACGTATCGAGCGCGGCAAGGTGAAAGTCGGCGAGGAAGTGGAAATCGTCGGTTTCCGCGACACGCGCAAGACGGTGGTGACGGGAGTTGAGATGTTCAAGAAGCAGCTGGACGAAGGCCTGGCGGGCGACAATGCCGGCCTGCTGCTGCGCGGCATTGCGAAAGAAGATGTGGAGCGCGGCATGGTGCTGGCGAAGCCAGGATCGATCACGCCCCACACCAAGTTCAAGGCGGAAGTGTACATTCTGACGAAAGAAGAAGGTGGGCGGCATACACCGTTCTTCAAGGGATACCGTCCGCAGTTTTATTTGCGCACCACGGACGTGACGGGAGTGGCGGAGTTGCCGGCGGGCACGGAGATGGTGATGCCGGGGGACAACGTGAGCTTGGTGATTGAGCTGATCACGCCGGTGGCGATGGAGAAGGGCTTGCGCTTTGCCATTCGCGAAGGCGGGCACACGGTGGGCGCTGGAACCATTGCGGAGATTGTGCAGTAAGAGCGCCAAACGCGCGAGTTATTCGTCCGCAAAAAACGCGGACGATTGGCGCGGCGCCCCCAGGTCCTTCGCGAGACAAAAGCGTCTCGCTCAGGATGACAACTTTAATACGCGGCTTTGCGGCTTGCCGCCAGTTCTTTCCTTCCGGAGACGCCGGGAGGGGTTAGAGAGAGTGAAACGTGATTGGAAAAGAAAGAATTCGCATCCGGCTGAAGGCGTACGACTACCGCATTCTGGATCAGTCGACGGGCGAGATTGTGGAAACGGCGCGGCGCACCGGAGCACAGATCGCGGGGCCGATTCCACTGCCAACGATGAAGAACAAGTACTGCGTGCTGCGTTCTCCGCATGTCGACAAGAAGTCGCGGGAGGAGTTCGAAATCCGCACTCACAAGCGTTTGCTTGACATTCTCGAGCCGACGCAGCAGACGGTGGACGCGCTGATGAAGCTCGATCTGCCCGCAGGCGTGGATGTGGAGATCAAGGCATTCGGAAAAGAGCATAAATAGCTTCTAGCTCCTGGCTGCTAGCTTCTCACTGCAGCCCGAGCTCTCAGCCAATAGCCGTCTCGCAAGCGACGAGCCAAGCTGGGTGGAGATGAAGATGGCAATTAAAGTTACAGGCATTCTGGGCAAAAAGGTCGGCATGACGCAGCTGTTTGACTCGAAGGGCGACGTTCGCCCGGTCACAGTGTTGCAGGCCGGTCCTTGCGTGGTGACGCAACATAAGCTGGCGGTGAAGGATGGGTACGAGGCGGCCCAGATTGGCCTGGTGGAGTTCGTGAAGGAATCGCGTCTGACCAAGCCGGCGCGCGGACACTTGGCGAAAAATAATCTTCCGCCGGTGAAGTTCATGCGCGAAGTGCCACTCGAGAGCGATGGCGACAGCGATGGAGCGGTGAAGGTTGGCGACCGGGTGCTGGTCGAAATTTTTGAGGGCGAGAGATTTGTCGACATCGTGGGAGTGAGCAAGGGAAAAGGCTTCCAGGGTGTCGTAAAGCGGCATCATTTCGGCGGTGGTCCCAAGTCGCACGGTTCGATGTTTCAGATTACGGGATCTATTGGTTCCTCTGCGTTTCCTTCACGCGTGTTCAAGGGAATGCGCATGTCGGGACACATGGGGCATGGGCGCGTGACGCAGCGTAACCTGCGCGTGCTGGGCGTGGATAAAGACGAGAACTTGCTGGTGGTGGAAGGCAGTGTGCCGGGGCCGCAGGGCGGGTACATCGTCATCACCAAGGCGAAGAAGCCGCCTAGAGAGCGTCGCGGATTTGCGGGTTCGGCTACGGTGGATCCGTTGAAAGCGGCGAAGCGAGCGGCGAAGAAGGCGTAAACCGAGTACCTGGCACCGAGTACCGAGTGGGACTGTGAGAACGCAATGGCAACGATTGATATTTACAACTTGAGCGGCGCCAAGGTCGGGACATTCGATCTCGCCGATGAAATCTTCGGTGCGGTCAACGAGGACCTGCTCTGGGAAGCGGTGAAGCATTACCGCGCGGGGCAGCACCGCGGCACGCATGCGACCAAGGCCCGCTGGCAGGTTTCCGGTTCGGGCAAGAAACTGTGGAAGCAGAAGGGCACGGGGCGAGCGCGTATTGGTTCGATCCGTTCACCCCTTTGGCGCCACGGCGGCACGGTGCATGGACCGGTTCCGCGCTCCTACGACTACGCGTTTCCGCGCAAAAAGCTTCTGGGCGCGCTGCGCTCGGCGCTGGCGTCGAAGTTCGCCGACGGCAAGTTGACGGTGGTGAACGCGTTCGACTTGAAGGAACCGAAGACAAAAGAGTTCCGGACCGCGCTCGAAGCATTGAAGGTGGAATCGACCGTGTTGATTGTGGAAGCGCCGAAGGCGGCGAATCGCAACCTGGAGTTAAGCTCGCGCAATATTGAGGGGCTGGAGCTGATTTCGGGTAACGAGGTTCATCCTTATCACTTGCTGCGTTATGATCGCGTGATTTTTTCTCATCCCGCGATCGAGAAATTGCAGCTGACGCTGAAAGATACTTTGCCCAAGAGTCACCGCAAGGCGCCGAAGGAAGATGAGGGCGCGAAAAAAGCGACGGCTTCCCCGCGCAAGCGCGTGCGGCATGAAAAAGCGGCGGAGGTTGCCTGATGAAATCCGCATACCAGATCATTCGACGACCGGTGATTACCGAAAAAGGGTTGGCGATCAAAGAGAACCAGAACACGCTGGTCTTCCAGGTTGCTCCGGGGGCGACGAAGACGGAAGTGAAACAAGCGGTGCAGACGATTTTCAAGGTCAAGGTGCTTTCTGTCCGCACGGCGATGTATCCGGGAAAAGAGCGGCGTCGAGGAAAGTTTGCCGGGTATCGTCCGGACTGGAAGAAGGCGTATGTACGGCTGCGGGCCGGCGAGAAGATGCCGGAGTACGCGCAGAATTTGTAAGGTACGGTGGAAGCAGATTCCTCACCGGCAACCAACGCCGGTTCGGAATGACAAAAGTGGCAGATTCCTCACCGCTGAAGCGGTTCGGAATGACAAGAAGAGGTTCCTCCGGGTCGCTTCGCGAACCGTCGGAATGACAAAGTTTCGAGGTTTGAGCTAAGAGCGTTGGAAACTTACGGCTAAGAGCTGATTATGGCAATCAAGACATACCGACCGACGACGCAGACGTTGCGCTACCGCACGACGATTGTCAACGACGACATCACGACGAGGCATCCGCACAAGCCGCTGATCGAGCCTAAGCCGCGGACAGGTGGACGCCGTAACTCCGGCGACATGACGATGCGGTTCATCGGTGGCGGGCATAAACGCAAGCTGCGCATCATTGATTTCAAGCGCGACAAGACTGGGATTCCAGCTACCGTGGTCAGCATCGAATATGATCCCAACCGTTCGCCGCGCATTGCCCTGCTGGCCTATGCTGACGGGGAGAAGCGTTACATCCTTCAGCCGGAGGGACTGAAAGTCGGGCAGAAGGTAGTGAGCGGACCGGACGCGGACATACTTGTAGGTAACGCGTTGCCGCTGCGGAATATTCCTCCCGGCACGCAGATCCACAACCTGGAACTAAAGCCTGGAAAGGGCGGCCAAATGGTACGCTCGGCGGGCGGAGCGGCGCAGTTGGTCGCCAAGGAAGAAGAGTACGCTCTGGTTAAGTTGCCTTCGGGAGAAACCCGCAAGATTTCACAGGATTGCATGGCCACGATCGGCCAGGTCGGTAACCTCGACCATGAGAACATCACCATCGGCAAGGCGGGACGCTCTCGCTGGCTGGGGAAGCGTCCGCACAACCGCGGCGTTTCGATGAATCCGGTGGATCATCCGCATGGCGGCGGTGAAGGCAAGACTTCAGGGGGACGGCATCCGGTGACGCCTTGGGGACAGCCGACGCGCGGCTACAAGACGCGCAACAACAAGCGCACGGATAAGTTTATTGTGAACCGGCGGAGTAAGTAGGCGCCGGCAGAAAAGCAGGTTCCTCGCTTCGCTCGGAATGGCAAAGTGTGGGGGGCGGGGCGAGCGGTCGGAATGAAAAGGTTTGAGTAGAGGCTAAGAGCGAATTTTATGGCACGTTCAACTAAAAAAGGTGCGTTTGTGGATGCCTTCCTGATGACCAGGGTCGAAGGCATGAATTCGCGCAACGAAAAGAAAGTTTTGCGCACATGGTCGCGGCGATCCACCGTGGTTCCGGAGATGGTGGGGCACACCATCGCGGTGCACAACGGCAAGAAGTTTATTCCGGTGTATGTCACCGAGAACATGGTGGGACACAAGCTAGGCGAGTTCAGCTTCACGCGCAACTTCAAAGGCCACTCCATGCGGGCGGCGACGGAAGTGGCGGCGAAGCCGGCGGGCATCCCGGGAGGTCCGGGAGCGATTACTCCATCGGCACCGGCGGCAGCGCCGCCAAAGGCATAAGGGGAGACGCGAATGGAATTTCGAGCGGAAATGCGTTACTTGCGAGTCTCGCCGCAGAAGGCGCGCCTGGTGCTGGAACTGATCAAGGGGCGCAAGGTGGAAGAGGCGCGCAATACGCTGCTGTTTACCAAGAAGCGGGTGGCGGCGCATGTGGGCAAGCTCTTGCAGTCGGCGCTGGATAATGCCAACTTCCTCAGCGCCGAAAAGAATCTGGATATTGAGCTAGACAATTTGTATGTGAAGAGCGCGATTGCGAACGACGGACCGCGCATGAAACGCATTCGTCCGGCACCGCAGGGACGGGCGTTCCGCTATCAGCGGCGTATTTCGCACATCGAGTTGGTGCTGGCGGAGCGCGGGAATGGGAAGGCGCATGCTTCCGGAGAGACGCGGGCGGCATCAGTTGGGGCTCCGGCGAAGCGGCGGGCACCCGTGGCGAAGAAAACCGCGGGTAAGACTGGCAAAAAGAAGGTAGCCGCGAAGTAGGGCAACAGCAGGTTCCTCACCCGCGCTTTGCGCGTGTTCGGAATGACAAAAGTTTAGGGTTGGTTTAGGAGAAGCAATGGGACAAAAAGTCCATCCTTATGGTTTTCGCCTCGGCTATACCAAGCCGTGGAAGTCGCGTTGGTTTGTGGAGCGGGACTACGACAAACTGCTGCTCGAAGACGTCAAGCTGAAGAACGAGCTGAAGGAGAAGCTCAAGTCGGCGGGCGTGAGCTCGATTGAGATCGAGCGGCCGGGCAACAAGCTGCGCATCATTATCAAGACGGCGCGACCGGGAATCATTATTGGACGCAAGGGCGCGGAGATCGACAAGCTGAAGGCGGATCTGCAGAAGCGCACGTCGCGCGAGATGTTTGTCGATATCCAGGAAGTGCATAAGCCGGAACTCGACGCGCAATTGGTTTCGGAAGCGATCGCGCTGCAACTGGAAAAGCGAGTTGGATTCCGGCGGGCGATGCGCAAGGCGGTGGATTCGGCGCTGCGCTTCGGTTGCAAGGGAATCAAGGTCCGGGTTAGCGGACGGTTGAATGGAAATGAAATCGCGCGGTCAGAGTGGTATCTGCAGGGGCGTTTGCCGTTGCATACACTGCGCGCCGATATCGAGTACGGCTTCTCGGAGGCCAGGACAACCTATGGTGTGATCGGCGTGAAGTGCTGGGTGTACAAGGGCGAGATTTTGCCGACGAAGAAGCGCGAGCAGCAGCAGGGCGTGGGCGCGTTCTAGGGCGTTGCACGTGGAGACGTTGCAAACAGTGTCTCGACAAGGGAAATCGTTATGTTGATGCCAAAGAAAGTGAAGTACCGCAAGCAACAGCGCGGCCGCATGACCGGCAAAGCGTGGCGCGGAAGCACGCTGGCGTTTGGCGATTTCGGGCTCAAGGTGCTCGAGCCAGGATGGATCACCGATCGTCAGATCGAAGCCAGCCGTGTGGCCATGACCCGCTTTGTGAAGCGCGGCGGAAAAATCTGGATCCGGGTGTTTCCCGACAAGCCGGTCACCAAGAAGCCGGCTGAAACGCGTATGGGCAAGGGCAAGGGTGCGCCCGATCACTGGGTCGCTGTGGTCCGGCCGGGGAAGATTCTGTTTGAGATGGAAGGGGTCACCGTCGTGGATGCGACTGAAGCCATGCGGCTGGCGTCGCACAAGCTGCCACTGCGTACGGCTTTAGTGAAGCGCGATACGGCGCACTGAGGAATTTATGAAGGCAGACAAAGTCAGGAACTTAACGGACGACGAGCTCCAGCACCAGGGACGGGATCTCGCAGACCAGCTGTTCAAGCTGAAGTTTCAGCTGAACATGGGCCAGACCGAGAGCTTGAAGAAGATTCGCGGGCTGCGCAAAGACATCGCGCGCGTCAAGACGATCCAGGGCGAGCGGACACGCGTCGCCGCAACGGAGAAACGATAATGGCGGAAACCGCAACAGGGAAAGCTACACCGCAAGTGGAGCACGTGCAGGGGCGGCGCAAAGAGGTAGTGGGAGAAGTCGTCGCCAACCGCATGCAAAAAACGATCGTGGTCAAGGTGACGCGCAAGAAGGCCCATCCGTTTTATGGCCGCGTGGTGGCGCGCAATAAAAAGTTTTATGCGCACGACGAGAAGAATGAAGCGCACGTAGGCGATGTGGTGCGGATTGAGGAGACGCGTCCGCTTTCCAAATTGAAGCGGTGGAAGCTCAAGGACATTGTGCGCAAGACGGCGCTGGTGCCGGAGAGCGCGTTGGAGAACGAAGGCTAATTTAAGGAAGCGAGCCAGTCGCGCCCTCGGTCGCTTCGCTGTCTCAGGGGGTAGGCTCCGAGGAAGCGCGGCTCGCCCAGATCCCTCGCAGCGCAAAGAACGCTTGCTTGGGATGACAGAGTGAACGGGAGATTGAAGCCATGGCTGTGATGATGAGAAGCATGCTGGAGGTCGCCGACAATTCCGGCGCGCGCAAGCTGCAGATGATTCTGCCGCTCGGCGGTTCGACCGGGCTGAATGCCGGCCTCGGCGACATAATCACTGCCGCCGTGAAGGAAGCGTCGCCGGACGGCCAGGTGCAGAAGGGCAAAGTGGTGAAAGCGGTGATTGTGCGAACGCGCAAGGAGCACCGGCGTCGCGATGGCACATACATCCGCTTTGACCAGAATGCCGCAGTGCTGATCAATGACGCGGGCGAGCCGGTGGGAACGCGCGTCTTTGGTCCGGTGGCGCGCGAGCTGCGAGATAAGAGATTTTTGAAGATCGTTTCGCTGGCTCCGGAAGTGATCTAAATGCCGAGTAGCGAGTACCTGGTACCGAGTACCGAGAAAGAATTTAGGAACTGGAAATGAGAACCGCAAGCACAGTACAGAAACGAGTGGATATCCGCCGCAACGACAACGTGAAAGTGATCACGGGGCGGGATAAGGGTAAGGAAGGGCGCGTGCTGCGCGTGTTTCCTAACGATAACAAGCTTCTGGTCGAACACGTGATGATGGTGAAGAAACACGTGCGCCCGAATCCGCAGCGCAATATTAAGGGCGGAATCGCGGAGCAGGAGAGCCGGATTGCGCTGTCCAACGTGCAACTGGTTTGCCCGACCTGTGGTCCGGTGCGTATCGGGCACGAAGTGCGGGGCGACCGGAAAGTCCGGATATGCAAGAAGTGCGGGACAACCTTAGATAAATAGTCGCAAGGCGTCATCCATTCTCACGAACCGGTAACCACTCCGAAACCGTGGGAGGAAGTTGAAAAGAGAAAATGGCAAAAGAAAAAGACAAGAAGGGTTCGAGAGATTCGGCGCAGGAGCAGAAGGCGCCGGCACAGGCGCATCACAGCGCGAAAGAGCGGCCGCGGTTGCGGGCGAAGTTCGAGAAGGAAGTGGCGCCGGCTCTGTTGAAGGAACTCGAGCTTAAGAATGCGATGGCGGTCCCGCGCCTGAACAAGATCGTGGTCAACATGGGGATGGGAGAGGCGACGCAGAACTCGAAGATTCTCGATCCGGCGGTGAACGAGTTAGGCCAGATTACGGGCCAGAAGCCAATTGTGACCAAGGCCAAGAAGTCGATTGCGGCTTTCAAGGTGCGTGAAGGCCAGGCCATCGGAACCATGGTGACGCTGCGCGGCGACCGCATGTATGAATTTCTCGACCGGTTGGTGAATATCGTTCTGCCGCGGGTGAGGGATTTCAAAGGGGTTTCCACGAAGTCGTTTGATGGCCGCGGAAACTATACGCTCGGTCTGCACGACCAGTTGATCTTTCCGGAGATTTCCTACGAGAAGGTCGACAAGATGAAAGGCATGAACGTCACCATCGTGACGACGGCAGCGAATGACAATCAGGCGCGCACGCTCTTGAAGCATCTGGGCATGCCGTTCCGTCCGCAGTAAAGGTTTCAAGGTTGCAGAGTTTCAAGGTTTCAAAGTTCTGATTTGGTTTGACCGAGAAAACTCTTTAAGGAATGCATGACTACAGCAAAACGAGTTAAAGACGCGAAGATCGAAAAGAAGTTTGAACTGGCACGCGATAAGAAGGAAAAGCGGCCAAAGTTTTCCTCGCGGCGGCACAACCGCTGCAAGCTGTGCGGACGGCCGCGGGCTTACTTGCGGAAGTTCGGCGTGTGCCGCCTGTGCTTCCGCGGGCTGGCGTTGCGCGGAGAGATTCCGGGAGTTTCGAAGTCATCGTGGTAGGGAAAACGCGCTGATTCTGTAGCGCGCGAGATCCTTCGCGAGACAAGAAGCGTCTCGCTCAGGATGGCAGTTGTAGGAATGCAAGCGGTAAGGCAAGGCAAGCTGCCGCAGGTTCTCCGCAAAACGCGGAGCGAACGGGTGGCTAGAGGAGAAGCAAACGATGAGGCTGACCGATCCGGTCGCGGATATGCTGACGAGGGTGCGGAATGCGCTGCAGGCGCGGCACCAGAAAGTGGACATTCCAGCCTCCCGGCTGAAGCTCGAGATCGCCCGCATTTTGAAAGAGGAGGGCTACGTCTCGAACTTCAAGGCCACCGAGGAGGAAGGTCACAAGGTCATCCGGATTTATTTGAAATACGGCGCGCACAATGAAGCCGCGATTTCAAAGGCGGAGCGCGTCTCGCGCCCCGGATGCCGGGTCTACGTGCGGCGCAGCGAGATTCCTCGGGTGCTGGGCGGCATGGGGATCAACATCCTCACGACGCCGCGCGGAGTGATGACCGGACGCCAGGCTCGCAAGGAAGGCGTCGGCGGTGAGTTGTTGTGCGAGATTTGGTAGAGAAGCTACTAGCTACTAGCTCTAGCTAATAGCTAACGGCGGAAGATTCGGTCGAGTTGAACAAGCCTAGGAGCTAGAAGCCAAGAGCTGATCTTATGTCACGAATTGGAAAAAAGCCGATCCCGATCCCCAAAGGGGTGACGGTAAAAATTGAGGGCAATACAGTGCTGGTGCAGGGGCCCAAGGGCAAGCTGGACACGGCTCTGCCGGCGGGCATCAAGGTTGAGCAAAAGGACGGGCACATGGTTGCGGTGCGCGAGAACGATTCGCAGGCTGCAGTGCACGGACTGGCGCGGGCTCTGGTGAACAACGCGGTAGAAGGCGTGACCAAGGGCTGGACGCGGGAACTGGAAATCGTCGGCATTGGATATCGCGCCGAGATGAAGGGCAAAGGGATGGTGGTGTTCAATCTCGGGTACTCGCATCCCATTGAATATCCGTTGCCGACTGGCGTTGACGCGTCGGTCGATCCCAAGCAGACCAAGATTGCGCTCACTGGAATTGACCGGCAGCAGGTGGGTCAGGTTGCGGCTGAGATGAGGTCGCTGCGTCCCCCCGATCCTTATAAGAACAAGGGTGTGAGGTACGTCGGCGAGAGATTGAAGAAGAAGGTCGGTAAGACCGGAGCGAAATAAGACCGGAGCGAAATAATGCTTACGAGAATCTCGAAAAATCAGAAGCGCGGACACGTACACGAGCGTATCCGCAAGAAGATGCAGGGAACGGCGGAGCGTCCACGATTGAATGTGTACCGGTCGTTGAATCACATTTATGTGCAGGTGATTGATGACCTGCACGGGACCACGGTCGTGTCGGCAAGTTCCGCCGAGGGCAAGAAGGAAGACCGGCGTACGGGCGGAAACGTCGCGGCTGCGAAGAATGTGGGCAAGATTGTCGCGGAGCGCGCCAAAGCAAAGGGTGTGAGCAAGGTTGTGTTTGACCGCGGCGGCTACATTTATCACGGACGCGTGAAGGCGCTGGCCGATGCAGCGCGCGAAGCAGGATTGCAATTTTAACCAGCTCTTAGCTTTTAGCTCTTGGCTGTTAGCGAGAGTGAAAAAAATCAAAAGCTAAGAGCCGACAGCTAACAGCTAAAGGCTAGGTTCAAAGAATGCCAACAGTAATTAAGAAGCTCGATGCGAATTCGTATCAGTTGAAAGACCAGGTTGTCGCCATCAACCGCGTGACGAAGGTGGTTAAGGGCGGCAAGAATCTTTCGTTTGCCGCATTGGTGGTGGTGGGCGATCCATCAGCGGCGGTGGTGGGGCACGGCGCAGGCAAGGCGAAAGAAGTCCCGCAGGCCATTCGCAAAGCGATCGAGGCGGCGAAAAAGAATTTGATCAAGGTGAACCTGACACAGACGAGTATTCCGCATCTGGTGCTGGGACGTTATGGCGCGGGCAAAGTTTTGTTGAAGCCGGCTCCGGAAGGAACGGGCGTGATTGCCGGCGGTGCGGTCCGTGCGGTGATGACATCGGTAGGAATTCAGAACGTGCTGACCAAGTCGATTGGCACCACCAATCCGCACAACGTGATCAAAGCGACGTTTGCTGCGCTTCGGGCTTTGAAGAGTCGTGAGAGCGTGGCAGCCATGCGCGGCAAGTCAATGCAAGAGATTTAGTCCCAAGTAACGAGAGATGGAACTGAAGGATTAGCGATGACGGCGGAGAAAACGACAGCGGGCAGCGGAAAGATTCACCTGAAGTGGGTACGTTCCGCGATTTGCACTCCAGTGAAACACAAACTGGTGGTGAAGGGACTGGGATTCACCCGGTTGAACCAGGTGATCGAGCGTCCTGACAATGCGGCGATTCGAGGCATGGTGGCGAAGATTCCGCATTTGGTTGAGATCGTGCAGGAGTAGGCGGCGAATCATGAATTTATCCAACATTCGAGCACCGAAGAAGGCATCGGAGAAACGCAAGCGAGTGGGGCGCGGTATGGGCTCTGGCATGGGCAAAACGTCCACTCGCGGACACAAGGGCCAGCGCTCGCGCACCGGCATGCGCCTGATCCGCGGCTTTGAAGGCGGCCAGATGCCGCTGCACCGCCGGATGCCGAAGCGCGGCTTCACCAACATCTTCCGCAAGGAATTCAATATCGTCAGCCTGGAGCGGCTGGCTGCTCTGGGCGAGGATCTGCATGCGTCACCGATCACGCCCGAGGTGCTACGCAAGGCCGGAGTGATCAAAACCAAGCATCCAGTGAAGATTCTCGGCGATGGCGAACTGAGCGTCGCGATTACCGTGCACGCGCACAAATTCTCCAAATCGGCGCAAGAGAAAATCACCAAGGCAGGCGGCAAGGTTGAGGTCTTGCAGTAATGTTTGAGAAGCTGGCGAACATCTTCCGGATCCCTGACCTGCGCAAGCGGGTCCTGTTTACGCTGGCTATGCTCGCGGTCTACCGGTTGGGCGGCCATCTTCCCACGCCAGGCGTGAACTTCCTCAAACTGGAAGACGCCTTCACGCATAACGCGGGATCGCTTTTGGGTTTTGTGGATCTGTTCTCCGGCGGCAACCTGCGGCGCATGACCATATTCGCTTTGGGCATCATGCCGTACATCACGGCATCGATCATTTTGCAGCTTTTGACAGTGGTGTATGAGCCGCTGGCCAAGCTGCAAAAAGAAGGCGAGCTGGGACGCAAGAAAATTACGCAGTGGACCCGCTATATCACCGTGATTCTCAGCGCGGTACAGTCATTCGGCATCGCCATCGGTTTGGAGAAGATGGGCGATTTCGTGTTCCACCCGGGCTGGGGATTCCGCCTCATGACCATGCTGACCCTGACGACGGGCAGCGCATTCATCATGTGGCTGGGTGAGCAGATCACCGATCGCGGAATTGGCAATGGCATGTCGCTGCTGATCTTCGCGGGAATCGTGGTGGGGCTGCCGCGGGGCGTTGAGGATCTTCTGGAAAAGGCTAAGAACGGCACGTGGGGAGCTATCACGCCGGTTCTGATGGTAGGCCTAGTCGTGTTCATGGTCGCGGTGGTGGCGTTTATCGTTTACGTCGAGCGCTGCGAACGAAGAATTCCGGTGCAGTATGCCAAGCGTGTTGTGGGACGCAAGGTGATGGGCGGCCAGTCGACGCATCTTCCCTTGCGGGTTAACGCGGGCGGCGTGATGCCGGTAATCTTTGCGTCTTCGATTCTGACTTTGCCGCAAACTGTCGGCTACGGCCTGCGCAACAGCCGCTATATTGGCGACTTGTTTCGAATGCTGGGATGGGGAGAACCGCTGTATACGTTGCTCTACGCCGTGGGCATTATCTTCTTCGCGTACTTTTACGTATCGATTGTTTTCAATCCCAGCGAAGTTGCCGACAACATGCGGAAGTATGGCGGCTTCATTCCGGGCATTCGTCCGGGTAAACGCACGGCCGATTACATCAATGAAGTTTTGACTCGCATCACGTTGGTGGGTGCGCTCTACCTGATCATCATCTCGTTCATTCCGGAGTGGATGATCACTGGTATTCACCTGAACCATTTGCCGTTCTGGCTGGGAGGCTCGCTATTTGAGCGGCTTCCGGTGTGGGTGACCAACGGGTTGGGAGTGAATTTCTATTTTGGTGGAACCTCGCTGCTGATCGTGGTGGGCGTGGCCATGGATACGGTTACGCAGATTGAAGCGCAGCTCATCATGCGGCATTACGATGGATTCACGCCGCGCAGCGGGCGCATTCGCGGGCGTCGGAACTGGTCGTAGGGGATTGGGAGATTGAGTAATCGGGTAATCGGGCAAATGAACAACAACGGCAATGCGATCGCAAATTGCCAAATCACCCGATCACTCAATTGCAGATTTTTGTGGGGTTGCTGAACACTGTTCGGGAGGCTTTGGCCAACTCGATGGCGCAGGAAACCTCACGTGATGTAGGTCCGGTGGTATTGCTTGGCCCGCCGGGCGCGGGTAAAGGGACCCAGGCCAAGCGCATCATGGAACGGTACCAGGTGCCGCAGGTTTCTACCGGAGACATTCTGCGGCAGAACGTAGCCGACGGTACGGAACTCGGGAAAGCCGCGAAAGCGGTGATGGCACGCGGCGAACTGGTTTCTGACGTCCTGGTTTGTGAGATGGTTCGGCTGAGACTGATGCAGCCAGATTGCAGGCGGGGATATGTGCTTGACGGTTTTCCCCGGACTGCGGCCCAGGCCGGATGGCTGGACGCGTTGCTTGACGACAAGCTCTTTGACAACTCGTGGCCTACTCGGGCGTGGCCAATTGTGATTCGTCTGGACGTGGATTATAATCAATTGTTGCTCCGGATTACTGGACGCCGTTCTTGTCCCACCTGTGGACGGATCTACAACGTCCACTTTCAGCCGCCCCGTGTCGATGAACTTTGCGACTGTGACGGGTCGAAGCTGGTAACCCGCAATGACGACCGGTTGGAAGTGATTCAGCCCCGTTTGGCGGCCTATCAGGAGCAGACTCGTCCGGTCGCCGATTACTATGAGCGGACCGGGCGGCTGATCTCAGTGAATGGCGATCAGCCCATGGATGTTGTAACGGAACAAATTTTCCGCATCCTTGAGGATCACCGCGCCTAAGACACAAGAATGGCGATTGTTTGCAAATCGAGGGCTGAGATTGAACGAATGCGGCAGAGTGGCCACATCGTGCGCCTGGTTCTCGATCATGTGCGTTCGATTGTGGCGCCCGGTCTCACTACGATGGATCTGGAGCGCTCCGCTGAGAAGAAGATAGCGGAGCTCGGAGCCAAGCCGGCGTTTAAGGGATACTACGATTATCCGTGTGTGTTGTGCACGTCGGTGAACGAAGAGATTGTGCACGGCATCCCGTCGGAGAAGCGGGAGTTGAAAGAAGGCGATATTGTTTCGATCGATTGCGGAGTCGTGCTGGAGGGTTATTATGGCGACGCCGCGATCACGGTTCCAGTCAGCGAAACGGTGAAGCCGGAACTGCGCAAGCTGTTGACCGTGACGGAAGAGTCGCTTTACCGGGGCATTGGTCAGGCCGTGATTGGCAATACCGTCGGCGATGTGGGAGCGGCGGTGCAGGAACATGTGGAGGCCGCCGGCTTCAGCGTAGTGCGCGAGTTTGTCGGGCATGGCATTGGGACGCACTTGCATGAAGAGCCGCAAGTGCCGAACTACGGAGCGCGCGGTCACGGCGCGAAGTTGCGGGAAGGCATGGTCCTTGCCATCGAGCCGATGGTGAATTTTGGCAAGCCGGAGACCCGCGTGTTGGGCGACAAGTGGACCGCGGTCACGGCTGACGGCAGCTTCAGCGCACACTTCGAGCATTGCGTAGCGGTGACGAAAGACGGGCCGGTGATTTTGACGAAATGAGCTGTTAGCTTTTGGCTCTTGGCTTTTCGCGAAGAGACAAGAGCTGAAAGCCAAGAGATTATTAAGGGGTGCATGAGTAAAGAAGACGCGATTGAAGTGATGGCCGTGGTTCTGGAACCACTGCCCAATGCCATGTTCAAAGTGGAACTGGAGAACAAGCACCAAGTGCTGGCACACGTTTCCGGCAAGATGAGGAAGAACTTCATTCGCATCCTGCCGGGCGACAAGGTCGCGGTTGAGCTTTCGCCTTACGACTTGAATCGCGGACGGATTGTTTATCGTTACAAATGAGTATGGGCCGAGCGACGCTCGGCAGGTCGCTGAGAACTGAGAAGCGGGAACTGAGAACTGTTATGAAGGTACGAGCATCGGTAAAGAAAATTTGTGACAAGTGCAAGGTTATCCACCGCAAGGGTGTGGTGCGGGTGATCTGCGTCAACACGAAACATAAACAGCGCCAGGGCTAGGAAGCTTCTAGCCTTTAGCTCTTGGCTTTTAGCTAAGAGCCAAGAGCTAAGAGCCAAGGGCCGGCAGAGGTTAAGAACTTATGGCACGTATTGCAGGCGTTGACTTACCGCGCCAGAAGCACATCAATATTGCGCTGACGTACATCTACGGCATTGGACATCCGCGCGCAGGGGCGATTCTTGATGAGGCCAAAGTGGATCCCATGAAGAAGGTCCAGGACCTCAGCGAAGAAGAAGTCAACCGCATCCGCACCGTGATCGAGCAACAGGGAATGGTGGAGGGAGATCTGCGCAAGGAAGTTTCGATGAACATCAAGCGGCTCATCGAAATTGGGTCCTATCGCGGATTCCGCCATCGCCGCAACCTGCCGGTTCGGGGACAACGGACGCACACCAACGCGCGCACCCGCAAAGGTCCGCGTAAGGGAACGGTATCGACCAAGAAGAAGGCGACGTCAAAAACGTAAGGCAGGTTTCAAAGTTGCAATGTTTCGAGGTTTCGAAACCTTGAAACCTGCGAAACCTTGAAACTTCGAATCGAAATTCTGGAACTGAGAAGCTCTCTATGGCGAAACCAGCAGCAGCGGGCGGCACTGCCGCGCCGGATAAAAAGGGCAAGAAGAAGACATTCAAGAAGAAGGAGCGCAAGCACGTTCCGCACGGGCTGTGCTACGTGCAGGCGTCCTTCAACAACACCATTGTGACGATCACCGACATGAATGGCAATGTTCTGTCGTGGAAGAGTTCCGGATCGTTGGGCTTCCGGGGATCGCGCAAGGGGACGCCGTTCGCCGCGCAGCAGGCGGCTTCGAACGCGGCTAACATGGCGCGTGATCATGGCGTACGCAGCGTGGATGTTCGCGTCAGCGGGCCCGGTTCCGGCCGCGAGTCGGCGGTGCGCGCCTTGGCCTCTTCGGGGATTGAAGTGCGCTCTATTCGTGACGTGACGCCGATTCCGCACAACGGATGCCGTCCGCCGAAAAGAAGGCGTGTTTAAGCAGTCATCGATTGGAATAGGTTTCAAGGTTGTAAAGTTTCAGGGTTTCGAGTCAGTCGCGAAGCTTTGAAACCTCGAAACACGATTTTTGTCCGGGACGAAGGGCGAAGCCAAACCCGTAAACCGGTCATCTAAAAGGAGAATAACTTGGCTCGTTATACCGATGCAGTTTGCCGTCTATGCCGCCGCGAGGGAATGAAGTTGTTCCTCAAAGGCGCAAAGTGTTTCAGCGATAAGTGCCCCATCGAAAAGCGCAACTTCGCTCCCGGCCAACATGGGAAGGATCGGAAGGCCAAGATCGTTGGCTACGGTTTGCAGTTGCGCGAGAAGCAGAAAGCCAAGCGCATCTACTTCACGCTGGAAGGCCAGTTCCGTAATTATTTTGAAAAAGCCGCGCGCACTCGGGGCGTAACCGGTGAGTTGCTTTTGCAGCAACTGGAGCGACGTCTGGATAATGTGGTTTTTCGGCTGGGCTTCGCGCAGTCGCGGCGCCAGGCGCGGCAGTTGGTGCGGCATGGACACGTCGCGGTCAACAATCGCAAGGTTAACATTCCTTCGTACGAAGTGAGTGCGGGCGAGGAAATTTCGATTCGCGAGAACAGCAAGAAGCTTGCGGTGCTGGAATTGGCCAAGGAATTCGCCAGCCATGGCACGCTGCCCAACTGGCTGGAAGTGAATCGCGACAATTACACAGCGAAAGTGCTCTCGTTGCCGAAGCGCGAGGATATTCAGCTGCCCGTAAATGAGCAGCTGATCGTAGAACTTTATAGCAAGTAAAAGTATCGGGCGATCTGGCCATCGGGTCATCGGACTATTTTCGAGTCATCCGATCACGCGATCCCAAATCACCTGATTCTTCCGGTCCACATTTCGAGCCAGATCAGCCTGTGCTGGCGACAGTCCCACGGCTCGCAAAGGAAGCGAGACATGGGGCACCCACCTGAGTCCTGGACCGATTCAGGGAGCCAGAACTGAGCCAAACGGCCGAAGGAGAAACCAATGCTTTGGAAAGGTTTTCAAAAACCGAAACGTCTTGCAGTTGACACTTCCACCCTCACCGATAAGTACGGAGTTTTCTGGGCGCAGCCTTTTGAACGGGGCTTCGGCACGACCGTGGGCAATGCTCTGCGGCGCGTGCTGCTGAGTTCGATCGAAGGCGCGGCGGTTACCGCGGTGAAGATGGAAGGCGTGCTGCATGAATTTCAGTCGATCCCGGGCGTGGTGGAAGACGCGACTGACATCATCCTCAACTTAAAGCAAATTCCTTTCAAGTTGAGCGGCGATGCGCCGAAGGCGATTTATCTGCGCGCCGATCAGCCGGGCGTGGTCACCAGTGGAATGATCGAAGCCGACGGCGACGTGGAAGTGCTCGATAAGGATGTCTACATCGCTACAGTCAGCGAAGGCGGGAAGCTCGACATGGAAATGCGGCTGAAGCGCGGCCGCGGTTACACTTCTGCCGACAAGAATTTTGATGAGGATCTCGGCATCGGATTCATCCCCATCGATTCCGTGCACTCGCCGGTGCGCAAGTGCAACTACACCGTGGAAGCCGCGCGTCTCGGCCAGATTACCGACTACGACAAGCTGACGCTCGAAGTGTGGACCAACGGCTCGATCACTCCCGCCGATGCCATCGGACTGTCGGCCAAGCTGATGAAGGACCACATGAACATCTTCATCAACTTCGAGGAAGAAATCGAAACGGGCACCTCGGCTTCGGACGATCGCAAGCCCGAGATCCACAACGAAAATCTGAACCGCTCCGTCGAGGAGCTCGAGCTCTCGGTGCGCAGTTATAACTGCCTGAAGAACGCGAACATTCAGACGATCGGCGAGCTGGTGCAGAAGACGGAATCGGAGATGCTCAAGACCAAGAACTTCGGCCGCAAGTCGCTGAACGAGATCAAGGAGATTCTTTCCACGATGGGTCTCAGCTTGGGCATGAAGATCGACGAGCACGGGAATGCCGTGCCGGGGCCGACATCCAATCTGGTTCTGCCGGCTTCGGCTTACGGGCCGGACGACCAGCTGTAGAAAGAAGTTTCTGGTTTTCGGTTTCTAGTTTCCAGCGTGCGCTGTTTGGAGCTGAACTAGAAACTGGAAACTGGACAGGAAATCGAGGACAGGGGATTCTCCCATGCGCCACAAGGTAGCAGGATACAAACTCGGACGGAACACATCGCACCGGCGTTCGCTGCTGCGGAACCTGGTCACGTCGGTGATCGTGGAGGAGCGGGTCGAGACGACCGTTCCTAAGGCTAAGGCGGCGCGGCCGCTGGTCGAAAAGATGATCACGCTCGGGAAGCGAGGCGACCTCGCGGCGCGGCGTCTAGCTGCGGCTTATCTGATGACGGATGCGGCGGTGGTGAAGTTGTTCGACACCATCGGTCCCCGCTTTGGCGACCGTAACGGCGGATACCTGCGCATCGTCCGCACTGGCTGGAACAAGGGTGACGGCGCCGATAAGGCTTTCCTCGAACTGTTGGGCAGCGAAAAGGTGCTGGACGAAAAGCGCGAGAAGCGCGCTGAAGCCCGCGCCAAGAAGGCTGCTGAAACCAGGAAAGCGATGGAAGATGCGGAGGCACAAGCGCAGCACGATGGCGGCGTCGAACCAGTGAAGGAAAAAAAGGAAGAAGACAAAAAATAAGCGGCTTCATTACGCTCTTCAGGCGGGCGTGGTCTTCGGACCGCGCCTTCTCTTTTTCGACTTCCGGGAGTTAAAGAATGGCATGGATTTCGAAGCATCTCGTGCTCACTCTTTCCGCTGTGTTTTTCCTGAATGTATCGGCGGGAGCAGTGAGCTACAGCGTGCAGCGGCAAATAGGTGAGTCGGGCTCGTGGGAAACGATTTGTAACAAGTGTGCCACGGACGCCGATTCACCCTGGCCCGATCCTAAACCGGCTATGCTTTTCGGCGCTAAATATCGCGTGATTGCATATAACGCGGATGGAACTGCGAGCACCCCTTCAGCGCCGCGCTAGACCTCTCTCTAAGACCTGCGGGAAACTGTTCCCTCGCAATCATCCCGCCGCGCAGCAGTACATGTCCTGCCGAGGCTACCGCCGGTAATCTTGCCGTAAGTTGCCATCCAGATAAAATCTCTCTCAGATGGGGTTCACTCGCACACAGATCGGCATAGCCGTGAGCGCCGGTGCGCTGCTGGTATTTGGATTTCTCGGCTACATCTGGTGGCTGAGCAACCAGGGACCGGTGCTGGCGCGCTCTGAAGACCACGATCCGCTGACCGGGTTGCCTGTCAGCATTCGGATGAATCCGCTGCGGGATCGTACGATTGAGCACAGCGCCAACAAGTTTCTTCACGAGTTGCGAGACGGGCACTGCGACCAACTGCTCTCGGAATGGGAGCACGACTATCGCAAGAAGTATGCCCACTTCATCTGCGACTCCGAGGCGCAGCATCCGTTAGTTTCCTGGGAGCTGGCGGAGTGGGAAAGCGCGCCGCCCTTGACCATCCTTCACTACCGCGGCAAACGCCTGAACCACGCAGGCCAGTCCGGCACGTATCAGGAGCTTTTCACCGTCACTACGGAGAACAAAGATGGGCAGTGGATGGTGACGAAGTACGACGCGATGTACTGAAAGAAGGTCGTTCGCCGTCGCTCGTTCGCCTCCGCGGTTCCTCTTGTTTTTCTTCGTTCCTCTATGCCTCCGTGGTAAAAATTAATAATGTCTGAACGTCCCGCCGAGCATGAGGTTTCCGCTGCGCGAAATATCTATGCCTTCGGGATCACCTCTTTCCTGAACGACACTGCGACGGAGATGGCGTATTGGGTGTTGCCGGCGTTTCTAGCGACGCTGGGAGCGGGGCCGGCGCAGTTGGGATTGATCGAGGGCATCGCGGAAAGTGTTGCGTCGTTCTCTCAGCTTTTCTCTGGATATCTCGCCGACCGCATCGAGCGCCGCAAGCCAGTCGTAGTTGCGGGATACTTTATCGCGAATGCGGTCAAGCCTTTGCTTGCGCTCGCGACCGCCTGGCCGCAAATTTTACTGATTCGCTTTAGTGATCGATTTTCAAAAGGCTTTCGCGCTGCGCCGCGCGACGTGATGGTCGCCGAGTCTGTGCCAATGAAGCGGCTGGGCTCAGCTTATGGGCTAATCCAGTCGATGGATTCTGCCGGGGCCATTGCCGGGCCTCTGGCGGCGCTGGCTCTGCTCGCGCGCTTCGGAATTCGTAGCGTGCTCTGGGCAGCTGCGATTCCGGGAGCATTGTGTGTTCTGGTCGCACTGGTGGGGATACGTGAGACCAAACGCCCGCACGGAAAAGAACTGACGGGCGATGTCGAAAAGCCTGACGCGGGTAAAAATAAGATATCTGTTTCAACAGGCGCGAGTGCAAAGAGCGAAGGCAAGGGCGGGAAGCTTCCCGGCAGCTTTTATTTTGTTCTTATCGCAGTGACGCTCTTCTCTCTGGGCAACTCGAGCGATATGTTTCTGGTTTTGCGGGCACAGAATGTTGGGATACGTGTGGCGCTGGCTCCGTTGTTGGGATTGGTTTTCAACATCACCTACACGCTGGCCTCGTGGCCGGCCGGATGGTTCAGTGATCATGTGTCGCGCCGGCTGATCGCAGCAGTTGGCTATGTGATTTTTGCCGCAGCCTATTTCGTTTTCGGGCTTGCTCCATCGAGGCTGGCGATCTGGATTGCGATGGCGGTGTATGGCTTCTACTACGCTCTTACTCAGCCGGTGCTGAAGGCTCTGGTGGTAGAGACTGTTGGAGAGAATGTACGTGGCCGCGCTCTGGGGATTTATTTTTCTGTGACCAGCGTGGCGACTTTGGCCGCGAGCTTGATCACGGGTGGGCTGTGGAAGCATTACGGGGCTTCGATCCCGTTCTATTTCTCGGCGGCGCTGGCGGTAATCGCAGCTTTGCTCTTGCAGGGCGTCAGGCCCAGGAGGGAATCTGCCGGCAGGGCCTAGAGCCCAGGATCATTTGTGGAGCTCTACGCGGCGCTAAAAGCGCCGCTATTCCACGGTACTGAGGGCCGCTTTCCGCTACTGGAGCGCCAAAAAGAGCGGGCCTTCTATAAACATGAATCGCCAGTTCAACGGTGCTTGGACTTCGCTCAAGAACTGGAAGCTGTGGTCTGTGCAAAACCCTTCAGCCACAAGAAGACGAGAAACTGAGCGCTGATTCCCGCGCACGTATCGAGAACAACATCCTGCCAGCGTCCGGTGCGTGAGGGGATGAAGCTCTGATGCCATTCATCCAGGCTGGCGACGAATGCCGTCATTAGGACCGCGATGCTCGCCCATCGCACCGTCCACAACGGATTTCCCAGTGCCGGGAAGGTTTCGCGCCAGGCGCGGAACGCCAAGATACTCAAAATGCTGTAGCCGACTACGTGTCCACCTTTGCGGATGAAGAAGTGCCAGTATTCAAAGTGCTCCCAGTCCATACCGAAAAGGTAATGCAGCAGCGGATACAAAATGCGACTGGTGTTGCCGGACGAGAGCATGGCGGTGGATTCAATGGCGATGACGATGAGCCAGAGGATCGCGGCGATCCACGCCTTGAGAAGATTGCGGCGGTGAGAGTTCAAGCGGAAGCGCCACCGCCCGGCTGCGCCGGGCCTGACCGCCGAGGGCGGCTGTCCCCAAACAAGCACAAACTTGGCGAAGCCGAGCTACTCGATGGCATAGTTGGGCGCCTCGCGGGTGATCATGACGTCGTGGACGTGACTCTCGCGGAGTCCGGCGCCGCTGATGCGCACAAAGCGCGTTTTGTGCAGGAGTTCAGCGATGGTTGCACAGCCGCAGTAACCCATGCCTGATTTCAATCCGCCCACCATCTGGTGCACAATCATGGCAACCGACCCGCGATAGGGAACGCGTCCTTCAATGCCTTCGGGGACAAGTTTGCCCAGGCGATTGGAATCGCCATCATTGGCAGAGACGGCGGCGGAGGAATCACCTTCCGTGCTCTGAAAATAGCGCTCGCTGGAGCCCTGGGCCATGGCGCCGATCGAGCCCATGCCGCGATACGACTTGAAGGAGCGGCCCTGATAAAGGATGAGTTCGCCGGGGCTTTCGTCGGTGCCAGCGAAAAGCGAACCGATCATCACGGCACTCGCACCGGCAGCCAGAGCTTTTGTGATGTCGCCTGAGTACTTGATGCCGCCATCGGCGATGATGGGAACGGCTGCGTCTTTGGTGGCGCGGTAGGCCTCGGCGATCGCGGTAATCTGCGGCACGCCGGCGCCGGTTACCACCCGCGTTGTGCAGATGGAACCGGGGCCGATGCCGACCTTGATGCCATCGGCTCCGGCGCGGGCCAATTCGCAGGCCCCGTCGAAAGTGGCGACGTTGCCGGCTAACAGCTCCATCTCAGGCAATTTCGATTTCACCAGCTTCACTGCCTCGAGTACTCGGGTGGAGTGACCGTGCGCGCTGTCAATTGCCAGCACGTCCACTTTGGCCTCGGCTAATTCCTGAGCGCGCTCGAGGAAATCTCCAGTGGCGCCGATGGCGGCGCCCACACGCAGGCGTCCCTGAGAATCCTTGGCCGCATTGGGATACTTCAACTTTTTCTGAATGTCTTTTACCGTGATCAGGCCTTTGAGGTTGTACTTGTCGTCGACGACGAGAAGTTTTTCGACGCGATGCTCGTGGAGAATCTCTTCGGCATCTTCCAGCGTTGTGCCCACGGGAACGGTGATGAGATTTTTCTTGGTCATCACGCGATCAATGGGAATATCGAAGCGGGTCTCGAATCGCAAGTCGCGGTTGGTGAGAATGCCGACCAGACGGCCCTGCTCGGTGATGGGCACGCCGGAAATTTTGTATTTGCGCATGACTTCGAGCGCATCGCTGACTCTGTCGGTGGGCGACATGGTGACCGGATCGACGATCATGCCGCTTTCCGAACGCTTCACCTTGTCGACTTCGTTGGCTTGCTGCTCGATGGTGAGGTTGCGATGGATGATGCCGAGCCCGCCCTGCTGCGCCAGCGCGATGGCCATATGTGACTCGGTGACGGTGTCCATGGCGGCGCTGACGATGGGAATGTTCAAGCGGATGTTGCGGGTCAATTGCGTCTGGGTAGTGGCAGTTGCCGGAATTACATCGGAACGTGCGGGTAAAAGAAGAACGTCATCGAAGGTAAGAGCTTCAGGTACCGGAAAATGAATCATAAGGTTCTCAGAAATTTCTCCCACATGTGGGGTGATTCTTCATTCTAGAGAGGGCACGGGGATTCAGGCAAATCCCTGGTTTGCGTCTTCAGTAGAACTGCGGTGCAGGTGTAATCCTTCTGTACCCGCCGGTCCGGGGTGACTGAGATTCCTGCGCGCCTGAAGAAAAGCACGCGCTGTCGGAATGACAAAGCGTTTGGTGATCGAAGGCTTGATATGATCGCTTGTCTTTAACGGAGCGAATATGCGCAGTCTGATTGTTTGTATTTGTTTTCTGGTGCTTTCAACATTCTTGGCGGCGCAGCAATATGATCTGGTGCTTGAAGGTGGTCGAGTCATGGATCCCGAGACCGGGCTGGATGGCGTGCGCAACGTGGGCATCCGCGATGGGAAGATTGTTCGCATCTCGTCGGAGGGGCTAAGCGGACGACGCGTGATTCACGCCGGCGGGCTGGTCGTTGCTCCCGGCTTCATCGACTTACACCAGCACGGCCAGGATATGGCAAGCCAGCGGGTCAAGGCGCTAGACGGTGTAACTACGGCTCTCGAACTGGAGATCGGTGCGCCCGATGTCGCCCAGTTCCTGAAATCCAAAGAAGGGCACTCGCTGATTCACTACGGAACGTCGGCCAGCCATGTGGCGGCGCGGGCTGCGGTGTTCGGCGCGCCGTTGCCGGCCGAAGTCGTTGGAGCCCACAGTGGTGCACCTGAGATTTTACCTAAGAGCGGGTCGGCCACTGATCAGCCGGCCACGCCGGAACAGATCGAAGCGATACGCGAGCGCCTCCGAGCGGAGCTCGATGCGGGCGGTTTGGCTGTCGGGATGGGCATTCAATACACGCCCGGAGCAACGCGGTTGGAAGTGATTGATATGTTCCGTCTGGCCGCACAGCGCAGCGTACCCGTCTATACGCACATGCGCAGTGCGGGGCGCATCGAGCCCGGTTCTTCGATTGAGGCGGTCAGCGAGGTGATTGGAGCCGCGGCCATCACGGGCGCTTCGCTGCACATTGTGCACATCAACAGCACTTGCCTGCGCGATTCATTGGAGTGTCTCTCGATGGTGGAAGGGGCGCGCGCCCGAGGCCTCGATGTAACCACAGAGGCATATCCCTACATTGCAGGCATGACCGCGGTGAACTCGGCATTATTTAATCCGGGATGGCGGGAGAAGCTTGGAATCGATTATAGCGACCTCGTACTCCCCGATACTGGTGAGCACCTCACCAAGCAACGCTTCGACGAACTGCATAGCTCCAACACGACGCAGTGGGTGCTGGTCTTTGGCAACACGCAGGAAATTGTGGACAAGGTGATTCCTCATCCTCTGGTGATGATCGCGAGCGATGGCGCGGAAGGTCATCCGCGCAATGCTGGGACTTACTCGCGGGTGCTAGCGCAGTACGTTCGCGAGAAGGGAACGATCGCGCTGATGGATGCAATCCGCAAGATGAGTCTGATGCCGGCTGAGATGCTGGAGCGGTCGACGCCCGCGGCGCGACAAAAAGGCAGACTGCAAGAGGGCGCCGATGCCGACATTGTGGTGTTTGATGCGGGCACTATCTGCGACCGCTCTACCTTCGAGAAGCCCATGGAGCCGAGTGTGGGCGTGCGCTATTTGCTGGTCGCGGGAACCCTTGTGGTGAATGAAGGCAAGATCGAACCGGACGTGTTTCCCGGCCGCGCGCTGCTGGGACCGGGCAAGGCGGGAAGACAAGGCAATTGAAACAAGAATTTTGCAATTCTAATTCACGGTTAACGGTGCGGTTACGCTGCCGATCTTGCCGGTGACGTTATCGCGGATAACCATGCGGACGGTGTACTGGCCGGGCACAAGTTCTATAGCATTTTTCATGCCGATTCCGTTGGCACGGAGGGTTGGCATTTGGGCCTCGGCCAGAGGCGCGTTGAAGGTCTTGCTGGCAGTCATGTAGGGTTGGCCTTTCTTGTTGCTGTTATCGAACGCCGCTAGAGTGAAGTCGAAGTTGAGGTGATTCTGTCCTTCGATGCCCTCGATGGAGACTGCGTTTGGAGTCAGATGGAGTTGAAACTCCGCCTTCTTCTTCGCACCGCCCCCGGAGACTCCTAACCACCTCACAGTCACGGGCACGCCCGTGCCTTCGATAGGGGAAGTGAGGGCATAACTCAAATCCGAGGTGCGCGTTCGTTCCAGATGAATCGTCGCATTCGTAACGAAGAAACCTTTGCGAGCGCGAACGTCTACGTCCTTCCTGTCCACCTTGACCTTGAGTTGCCGCCAGCCGGCGTGATTGTTGCTTTTGTCGAGATAGTAGCTGGCGACGTAGTAGGACGAAGCATCATCAGCAGCCCGCTTGAAGCTAGACGCAAGATCGTTGGTGTTGTAAAAGGCCTTGCCGCCGGTCATGTCAGCGAACTCGTTAAGTGTATCGATGGACGACTGCTGCAGCCAGGCACGGTTGTTGATTTGCCGCATGAGCGCCGATGTCGATGCCATGCATGTCGGGCAGTTCTCCGCTGACTTTCTTCAGCACTTGCATCAACTGTGCGGGGTCGCCAGTCAATCCGTGGACGATCTTAAGCCCGTGGCTGGTGATGATCATGAGGGCCAGCACTTGACCTGAGTCCAGACTGCTGGACAGATACTTGACCAATTCGCGGCGTCCGTAGGTTTGATCAAGAAACGGAGTGTTTACAGTATCGAGAGCGATCACAGTGACGGTGCGCGGCTGGTGCTCTGACAGCGTGAGGTTCGTGAATTCCCCCGGCTTGGGAACTATGACAGGAGACTCCGTTTTGGTGGTGACAATTTCTTCGAGCGCGGAAATCTTCTGCTCCTCGCCGTTTTCGAAGACGTTGAAGTTTTCTTTGGTCAAGCCGTGAATATGGTTGCCAGATTTATCGGTCACGACGATTGGAACTTGAACCAAAATCGTCTCCGTGCGGAACTCAATCTTGCCTTCATCGTTGGCCGTGATCACCGGGACCGAGTCCGGCAGGCTGCTGCTAGAGTTTCCAGCTGAAGACGAATTTGTGCGGACAGGTGTGGATGGAGCAGAGGGAGTGTGTCCGCCACCCCCGCCATGAGTTTGACCCCAGGCGGAAACGGAAAATAGAAGTAGGCAGGAAAGCGGGTGGGACACGTGGCGAGCAAACATAAGTATCTCCGGCTCTTAAGTATCTCCGGCTCTGAGGGGGCATTGTAATCGTTAGCGACCGGAGTTAACGGCAAATTGTTTGCCTGATAACGAGCTGGTGTTTCAGACCCTATAAGCAGCCCGCTTCCTGGCCGTCGCAGTTTGTCTTTTACCCCCTTCCGGGCGTATATTAGAAAACTGAGAACTGTTGTGTAGTACCGGCATTTGGCGAAGCACACCAGTGGGCGCAAGCCCACTTTTTCGTTGCGGAGAAGTCGGCCGCGCGAGGTGGGTTGCAAGTTATTGGACGCATGGCACTTGAGCTTGATCGCGTGCGGGAGATTGCGGAGCGGGTAGCCGCCTCCAGCGGGCTGGAAGTGGTCGAATTGGAGTTTCGCGGGAGTGGCAAAGCCCGCATGCTTCGCGTGTTTCTGGACAAGCCCGGAGCTGCCGGAGGTGATCCGTTGGCCGGAGTGACGCACGGAGACTGCGCCAACTTCAGCCGCCAGTTTGGCACCATTCTCGATGTTGAGGATGCGGTGCCGGGTGGCTATACGCTGGAAGTTTCGTCGCCGGGGTTGGATCGCAAACTCACGAAAGCATCCGACTTCGAGCGCTTTGTCGGGAGCCGGGTGAAGCTGACAACCAGGCAACCGCTCGACAATAACCGGTACTTCGAAGGACGTCTGGAAAGTTTTCAGGAAGGCCGCCTCACCTTGGATCTGAGTGTGGCGAGCAAGAAATCGCGCAAGAAGATGGGCGCGGCGGCGACAGAGCAGGGACAGAAAATCGGAATTGAATTCGCCAATGTGGAGAAGGCGAATTTGGTGCCGGAGATTTGAAGTGCATGGAGCGATTGAGTAATAGGGGAATTGTGCAATTTGAGACTCGCTTGGGTTTGGTTTTCTGTTGCCCGATTGCTCAATTGCCCAACTACAAAATGGTCTAATTTTTATGGCGAGTGAGCTTTACAACACTATCGACGCGTTGAGCCGCGAAAAAGGGATTGATCCACGGATTGTGGTGACTGCGGTGGAAGACGCCATTGTGATGGCGACGCGCAAGTATTACAAGTCTCAGGAAAACCTGCGCGCCGAATTGGATAAAGAAAGCGGCAAGATTAATGCCTACGCGGTGAAAACGGTGGTAGAGACCGCGGAGCAAGTGGAAGATCCGCAGCTACAGATCACGCTGGAAGAGGCGCGCAAGGCCGATCCCAATCTGGAAGTTGGCGGAGAGTTGCGGATTCCGAAGGTCACGGAAGGAATCCTGGGACGCATTGCGGCGCAACTGGCGAAGCAGGTGATTTTCCAGAAGGTGCGGGAAGCGGAGCGCGATACCGTTTACAACGAATACATCGGACGCGTGGGCGAAGTGGTGAACGCTACGGTGAAGCGAGTGGAAGGTCCCGATGTGATCTTCGATATCGGCAAGGCGGAGGCGCGCATGCCGCGCAAGGAGCAGTCGCGGCTGGAATCATTCGCGATCGGCGAGCGGGTGCGGGTGGTGATTGCGCGCGTGGAGAAAGCTTCGAAAGGGCCGGGCGTAGTGGTTTCCCGCGCCGTGCCGGACCTCGTGCAGCATCTGTTTCAGACCGAAGTGCCGGAAATTTATGACGGGACGGTGGTGATCCGCGCAATCGCGCGTGAAGCAGGTGAGCGCACGAAGATCGCCGTCATGTCGAAGGACAAAGACGTGGATGCCGTTGGCGCCTGCGTGGGCATGAAGGGAATGCGGGTGCAGTCGATCATTCGCGAGCTGCACGGAGAGAAAATCGACATCATCGAGTATCACGAAGATGCGGTGACTTTTGCCGAAAAGGCTTTGCAGCCAGCGAAGGTGAGCAAAGTCACGGTGGTGGATTCGGGCGGGAAACATCTGGAAGTGGTGGTGGATGATAGCCAGCTTTCGCTTGCCATCGGCAAGAAGGGTCAAAACGTTCGACTGGCCGCGAAGTTATTGGGCTGGAAGATCGACATTAAGAGCGAGGAAGAAAAGCGCCAGGAAGTTGAACAGCAGATGTCGGCGATGGTGCCACAGACGGCCACACCCTTGGAGAGCGTGCCCGGCCTGGGAGATGGGTTAGTGGAGAAGCTGAGCGCTGCTGGCGTTACCACTGTGGAAGCTCTGGCCGACATGACGCCGGAGCAGCTTGAGGCGATTGAGGGCATCGGACCCAAGACGGTGGAAAAAATCAGTCTGGCGGTGAATAATTACTTTGCCAGCCTGGATGCGGATGCGGCGGTCGCGGACGAAGCGCCGGCTGAAGGCGAGACTGCGGCGGAGGCTGTTGAAACTAACGGCGAAGTTCCCGCAGAAGCAGTGGCGAGCGAGGAATTAGCGTCCAGCGAAACTGCGATTGAAGAAGCCTCGGGCGAAGCGCAGGCAGCAACCCAAGACGAGCACGAAGGGCCGGCGCAAACTTCTGATGAGCAGCCTGCACCGCCGGAAGCGGAATCCGCTTCCGAAACCAGAGAATAATGATGACACGCTGGAATACGTTCGAAGGCGTGGGACCGAAGAAACTGACTCCGTGAGGTCGCAATGAAGACCTAACTACAACGCGGAGAAACGAAAGGCCGGATGAGTAAGGTTCGAATTAACGATCTAGCCCGAGAGCTGGAAGTAAAGAGCAGAGCTATTCTGGATACGCTACCGCTGGTTGGGGTGACCGAGAAGAAGACGCACTCCAGCTCTCTGGAAGAGCATGAAGCGGAGAAGGTCCGTGTGTACATCCGTTCCGCCGCAGAAGGTTCCTCGTCGGCGGGCAAATCTGGTTTTCGCCCGGCTCGGGGCGAAGAAGAAATCAAAACAAAGATCGATCTGTCGCACATCTCACGTCCAGGAGATGTGCTGAAGGCGATTACGCAGCGGAAAGAAGCGGTTGTTCCGCCGGCTGCAGCCCGTCCAGTTGCGCCGGCCGCGACAATAGCGCCGAGCGCGCAACTTCCGGTAGAAAAACCAGCGGTGGCGCCGCCGGCTGCAGTGAGCCGGCCCACGACAGTTGCATCTCCGGTGGTGAAGCCAGCGGCAGAACCTCCTGCAGCTTCCGCAAGCGCGGCTTTGTCAGTTCCAATTGTTACGCCGCGACCCGCAGTCGCTCCTCCAGCAGTATCAGCGCCTGCATCTTCGCCAGTGGCTGCGCCGCCTGCGCGTCCATCGACATCAGCTACCGCGCCTCCTGCTGCGCCAGTGCCTCTGGTGGTTTCGGCAAGCGCTCCGCCGCCTCCTATTGCGGCAAAGCCAGTCGCTCCGCCGCCACCGGCGCCGCGTATGATCGTTCCGCAGACGGGTCCGCGACCAGTGTACAAAGCACCAGTGCGCCCGGCTCCGCCGCCGGTACAGCCGGGAGTTCCGATTGGTGGCGCGATGCGTGCGGCTCCGGGGCGTCCTGTGCCCGGCCAACCGATTTTTCAGCGGCGTCCGCCGGTTCCGGGCGGAGGTCCGCCGCGTCCGCCGTTGCGTCCTGGCGAACGACGTCCGATGCACCCCACGCGGCAAGCGCCGGCGGGCGCACGTCCTTTGGGTGTAGGCCCGGCTCTTCCACCTCCGGGAACGACGAGACCTGGCAGCCGTCCGGGTGGACCGGCGCGACGTCCGGGTCAACGCTACGTTCCGCGGGGAGTGAAGGAAGGCCCGATGAAGGGCTATACGCCGCCACCGCGAATGGTGGTGTCGAATGAGCCCCAGCCGATCACGCGCAGCATCACGATTACGGAGGGCATTAGCGTAAAGGATCTCGCGGAGAAGTTGGATATCCGCGCCAAAGACTTGATTTCGCGTCTGTTGTCGAAAGGCGTATTCGCCACAATCAACCAAACGCTCGATGCGGAACTGGCCAGCGAAATGGCACGTTTCTTCGGCGCGGACACGAATGTGATCACGTTCGAAGAGCAGACGGCGAAGGAAATCGATGCGGCTGCCGCCGGCGAAGAGTCCGCTCCTGAAACCGGGATTCGGCCGCCCGTGGTTACGATCATGGGACACGTCGATCACGGCAAAACCACGCTGCTCGACTCGATTCGCCTGACCAACGTGGCGGAAGGCGAGGCGGGAGGAATCACGCAACACATCGGCGCCTACAAGGTGCGGATTACCGACAAGGAATCGCCGGCTTACGGACGCGAAATCGTATTCCTCGACACGCCGGGCCACGAAGCTTTCACGCGCATGCGTTCCCGTGGCGCAAAAGCCACCGATATCGTCGTGCTGGTTGTGGCCGCTGACGATGGCGTGATGCCACAGACGCTCGAGGCCATTGATCACGCTCACGCGGCAGAAGTGCCCATCATTGTGGCAGTAAACAAGATCGACAAGCCAGATGCTTTGCCCGATCGCGTGAAGAAGCAGCTTGCCGACCGCGGATTGGTGCCGGAAGAGTGGGGCGGTAAGACGGTATTCGTTGACGTCTCGGCGAAAAAGAAAACCAACCTGAATCTGCTGATGGAAATGATTTGTCTGGTGGCCGATCTGGGCGAGCTGAAAGCGACTCCCGAACGCGCGGCGACGGGCGTGGTGCTGGAAGCGAAGCTCGATCGCGGCCGCGGCCCGGTCGCAACTGTGCTGGTGCAAAACGGCACCCTCAACGCCGGCGACAATTTTGTGGTTGGCAACGTGTACGGGAAAGTGAGGGCGATGTTTGACGATCGTGGGGCTCAGTTGAAAACAGCTCCGCCTTCTACCCCGGTAGAAATTATCGGTATGGAAGCGTTGCCGCAGGCCGGCGATCAATTTGTAGTGGTGGCCGATCGCGACAAGGCTCGTGGTATTTCCGAATACCGCGAACAAAAATCCCGCGAAGCCGCGCTAGCCAAGAGTTCCCGCGTCTCGCTGGAAGGGTTGGCGGAACAAATCAAAGCGGCTGGAACCAAGGAACTGAACATCATTCTGAAAGGCGACGTGCAGGGCTCAGTGGAAGTGATCACCGACTTGCTCACGAAGCTTTCGAATGACAAGGTTCGTTTGAAGTTGCTGCGCTCGGGCGTGGGCGCGATTACCGAGACCGACGTTCTGCTGGCCTCCGCTTCGAACGCAATCATTATCGGGTTCAATGTGCGGCCAGAGCGCAAGGCGCAAGAAATCGCGGAGCAGGAGAAAGTCGATATCCGGCTGCACTCGATCATTTACGAACTGCAGGACGAGATCAAACGTGCGATGAGCGGATTACTCGAGCCTACCTTCAAGGAGCACTATCAGGGGCGTGCCGACGTGCTCAATGTCTTCCGTATTCCGAAGGTCGGAACCGTGGCTGGTTGCAGGGTGAGCGACGGCTTGATCAAGCGCGACTCCGAAGTCCGCTTGCTGCGCGACAATGTGCAGGTGTTCAAGGGCAAGGTAGGATCGTTGCGCCGGTTCAAGGATGACGCCAGCCAGGTTACGAACGGCATGGAGTGCGGCATATCGATCTCCAACTACGGAGATATAAAAGTTGGCGACGTGATCGAGGCCTTCGCCACGGAGCGGATTGCCGCGGAAGTGATTGCCTAGAATAAGTGTCCAGTTTCTGGTTTTTAGTTTTCTAGTTTGCCGGGTTTGCCTGTGGGCGCGAGAACTGGAAACCAAAAAACTGGACACTGGAAACTGCCTTTGATTGCCTTTCTTACCCTCGAACTTCACATCGAAGCCGCACAATCGCTTAAGGACAAACGCCAAGTGGTGCGCAGCCTGAAAGACCGTCTGCGTGCCAGCTTCAACGTTTCGGTCGCGGAACTCGACGCCAGCGGTTTGTGGAATCGTGCCACCATCGGGGTGGTGAGCATCTCCGATTCACGCGACTACCTGGATGGGCTGATGAAGAATGTCGAGCGGCAGGCCACGCGCATTGCCAACAATCATGGCTCACAAGTTGCCGACTCGTTTGTGGAATATCTTTAGCGAAGATCGACGTTGGACGTTCGTCGTCTCGGCGCTCGATTCTCATTTGTGAAGCAAGTAGAGTTTGCCCGCGACTCACACCACCGACTAACGACGATTGTGCCGCTATCGCATTGCTACCTCTGTACTTATCTGCGGGCCACCAAAGTGCGAGACAATAAGCTCTGAAAGCCAACACATGTAATCGATTTTCTGATATTCTCATGCGTTTTACTTCGGGGTGAATGTTGGAAAAGCGTGGGCTCAAGTACCATCGCGGGCGGTTAGGCGAGGCCTTGCGCGAGGAAATCGAAACGCTAGTGGAAGGAGAACTAGCGGATCCGCGCATTGGCTTGGTGGGCGTGACGGCAGTCCACGTTGCCGACGACGGTCGTTCGGCGCAGGTTCTGGTGGATGTGGATGGCGACGACCAGGAAGCGGAGCGAAGTCTTGAGGGATTGCTCGCGGCCAAAGAATATATAAGACACGAATTGGTGGAGCGCCTGCGACTGAGACGGGCGCCCGAGTTGTATTTCCGGTTAGACCGTTCGGAGCGGGAAAAGGCGCGGGTGGAAGAACTGTTGGCGCGAGCCAAAAAGAGAATGAAATCGCGACCGAAGCCAAGTGCAGAAAGGGCATAGGAAATGTTGCGGGATGTGCTCCATCATATCGAACAGCTAGACGGGTTCGTGCTGACATCGCACGCCCGGCCCGACGGAGATGCCATCGGATCGGCGCTTGCGTGCTGCCAGATTCTGCGGGCCATGGGGAAGCAAGCCGACGTCATGCTGCATGACGGTGTCCCGCGAATTTATCGTGCTCTGCCGTTTGCGGATCAGGTGCTGCAGGCCGATCGCGTCAGCGGGAATTACGAAGCGGCAATTATTCTGGAGTGTGATAGCGTCCACCGAACACGCTTGGAGGGCTTGGAGGACCGCTTCCTGATCAGTATCGATCACCACGTCAGCGGACGGCCATTCGCGCACGTGAACTGGATCGACCCGCATGCAGTAGCCACGGGAGAGATGGTGTTTCGCCTGGCTCGCGAAGCGGGGACGCCATTCTCTCCGGAGATGGCAACCTGCCTTTACACGGCGCTGATGACCGATACCGGGTCGTTCATGTTTCGGGGAACGAACGAGCATACCTTCGCGCTCGCGCGCGAACTGGTGTTGGCCGGAGCCGATCCCTCCCATTGTGCGCGCAACATTTACTTTGCCCACTCCGTGGCCAAGATGAGGTTGCTGGGAGAAGCACTGCGCAACCTTAACACCGAACTCCACATCGGCTGGACCTGGGTGACGCAGGAGCAAATGGATCGTTGGGGAGCGAAAGAAGAAGATTGCGAAGGCCTGGTGAATTACGTTCTTTCCATCGGAGAAGTCGAGGTTGCCGCATTCTTCCGCGAGCTTCCCGACGGACGTTTTCGCGTAAGCCTGCGCAGCAAGGGCAAGTTGGATGTGGCGCACGTGGCGGAGGGTTTTGGCGGTGGCGGTCACGAATGCGCCAGCGGGTGTTCGGTCGATGGTCCGCTAGCCCATGCGCTCGAGCAGGTTCTGCAGAATCTGCGGGGCGGTACTTCCGTACAATAAAGAAATCAGCGTGTCTCGTCCGGGAATTGTTGATTGCCGATTCTTGATTGTTGATTGACTGGCTCCCAGCAGCGCAGCACCGATGCCCGCAGATCCCGGAATCTCATCCGCATGACGAATCGTACCCGTACCGACTCGCTGTTGCTCGCGGGTTTCTGTGCATTCTTGTTTTTCTATGGCCTGGGGCAATTCGGGCTGATCGGAGCAGACGAGCCACGATATGCGCAAGTGGCGCGCGAAATGCTGGAACGCCACGATTGGATCACACCCGTGCTGGGCGGTCAGCCGTGGCTGGAAAAGCCACCCCTGTATTACTGGCAAGCCATGCTGGCTTACCAGATCTTCGGGGTAAGCGATTGGGCCGCGCGGTTGCCATCGGCGATCGATGCTACTTTCCTCGTGCTGGCAATCTACTTCTTTCTGCGCCGCTTCCGGCATGGGTTCGAGCTTGACGGAGCCCTGATCGCGGCTTCGACTGCAGGAGTCATGGGCTACGCGCGCGCTGCGTCAACGGACATGGCGCTGGCGGCGTTCTTTACCATTGGCATGCTTGGCTGGTGGGGCTGGCGCGAGAGCGGAAACAGAACTTACCTTGCCGGGTTTTTTGGCTTCTTGGCTTTAGGGGCTTTGGCAAAAGGTCCGGTAGCGCCATTTCTCGCGTTGGTGGTGATCATCCTCTACGCGATGGCGGTTCGCGAGTTGCGACTGGTTCTGAAAACTCTGTGGTTGCCGGGGATTGTGCTATTTTGCGCGATTGCGCTACCCTGGTATTTTGCGGTACAAGCGCGCAATCCGGGATTCTTCCACGAGTTTATTGTTGAGCACAATCTCGGGCGATTTTCGGAAAATCTTTATCACCATACCGAGCCGTTCTGGTATTACTTGCCGGTAACAGCGTTGGCGTTCCTTCCGTGGACGGTTTTTGCAATTGCAGCTTTGGTTCAGTCGGTACGGACATGGTGGACCGACCGAAACTCGATTGCGAGATTGCAAGATGGTGTTGGAAATCAGCTCGGAATTTTCGCCTGCTGCTGGCTGGTGGTGCCTCTCGTATTTTTTTCCGCATCGCACTCGAAACTTCCTGGCTATATGTTGCCCGCGATTCCGGCAGGGGCGCTGCCGTTGGCGGACTACCTGGGAAATCGTCTGAGACAGAATGAAGGGAGCCGAGTGCCGACGTGGCTGGTGATTCTGCACGCGTTGTTCGCTGCCGCTCCGATTCCGGCGTCGCTGATTGCGTACTTGGTTACGCAGCATCGTCTTCCCGGAGGGCAGCCGATGCTCGTCGCTCTTGCCATCGCATTTGTACTGTGTGCCGGAATCGCGCTCACTCTGGCGCGCAAGAACGGTCTGCGCATGCTGCGCTTCGTTACGCTGATTCCGGTCGTGCTCACGGTGGGAACTGTGTTGAAACTTGGGTCCGCGGCGATCGACCACACATTCTCATCTCGGCCGCTAGCCCGGGAAATCGCCGCTATGGAAACGCGTCCACTGCCGCTCGCTGTCTACCATATCCCTCGTGAACTCGAGTACGGCCTCACGTTTTATCGGAACCAACTAACTTTCAACTACGACTGGGGAAGCGTCCCCCGGGAAGAACATTTGCTGGTGGCTCCCGAGAATTCGCAGGTGGAAATCGCAAAGCGTGTAGCAGGCCGTCGCGTCTCTTATCTTGGCCACTATGCGCCGCGGCACGTGGACTATTACTGGGTCGCGCCGGCAGCGGCAAATCCCCCACACTAGAGGGCGCAGCCGCGGTATGAATGTTGCCGCCCTGTGTTCCGTCCGTTTGCCTCTCGTCCGAGAACGCACTAAACTCGGAGTTATGGAAAGCCGTGACAGCAATTGTCATGCCACCTACGAAATACCCAATCTTTATGCTGGTCATAAGCACGCCATCTCTGACTAGAATCAAAGTCGATAACGATCTGTAGACACAAATCCTACACAATTTGTGATACAGTTCTCCGCGATGAGCCTTTATAAACGCGGAACCACATGGTGGAGCAGAATCGAGCACAAGGGCAAACTCCACCGCCAGTCACTTCGTACCCGCAACAAGAACACCGCCATCGAACTCGAAGCCGTGCTAAAAACCGAGTTGATCACAGGCAAACATCAGGTAGCGAAAAGTTGCCCGACCCTCGCGGAGTTCGAGACTCGGTTATTTGATCACCTCAAGATTCACGTCAAACCCCGCAGTCTCGACTTCTATAAATTTCAATTCGCTGTACTCAAAAACTCACTGCTCAAGGACATGAGATTGTCCCTAATCGACTCCTCGGTGGTGGACGCGTTCAAGCAGTGGCGGCATAGTCAGAGCGTTGCGATCGCAACCGTCAATCATGCAATCCGTGCTTTGCGTAGGGCGTTGCATCAAGCCGAAGAATGGCACCTCATCGAGCGTGCTCCGAAACTGAAACTAATGCCCGGAGAACACGAACGCGAAGCCGTTATCAGTGAAGTTGAATTGACCAAGATGATCCGATACGCCGAGGTTGGGTATCCTGAGAGCGTCTTTCAATTCCTGTTGCCCACGCTCGTTGATACGGGTCTACGAGTGACCGAAGCCTGCAATCTGAAGCGAGAGCACATCTTCCTTGGAGAGAAGGCCTATTTGAGAGTGATCGAGGGGAAATCAAAGGCTGCAAAGCGGGAGATTCCATTGACCACACGGGCGGTAAAGGCTATCGAATCGGCTTGGGGTCGGAGCAAGTGTAATTATGTGTTTACGGCGTTCGGCGGACGTAAACCGCTCACACGGCACTACGCGACTCAGCAGTTTCGATTGCTGGCCGATGCGCTGAACATGGATCCAGAAACGGTGTTGCACAGTTGCAGGCATACATTCGCGACGCGTCTTGGGGAATCGGGAGCCGATGCCTTCACGATACAGCGGTTATGCGGGCACTCGTCGATCACGATTTCTCAGAAGTATGTTCACCAGCACAAAGGCATCGCCCAGAATGCGATCGAACGGCTGGAAGCGTTATCGAAGGAGAGACCTGAGGTTGAGCACAAATCGAAAGTGCCGAAAGGAACGATCGAAGAGGTATAAGAGAAAGACCTTCGGGATCGATGGTCAGGTCGTCTGTTGTTTGGTCGATTTCGATCGTGATTATCTTAGCCATAGCACACCAGTATATCCGTCAAACTGCCGTTCTCTTCCAATCGGGAAAATCGGCGTTTCGAAAAACGTCCCCGACAGGTCCTGCGAAGTGAACGGAGCGGAGGGAAATCATGAGAACATTGATAAGAACTTTGATTGCGGTGAGCAAGTAACACGTTTCCGAGCATTGAGATTGCGTTGACCGCATTTGACCACGCCTGTAGGGAATCGTGCAGTGAGTTGTGCAGTAAATTGAGCCTGTTGGAGCGACGGTCTGGAGCGACGGTTTTTTGGCTGAGAGAACCGTCGAAATAGTGGCATGTCCTTCTGTGTTCTTGTAATCGTTCGGGATCGGTCCTACAAAGTAATATCCGCTTCGCCCTGACTCCGAAGATGAGAGGGCAAAGGGAGTCAGGGCTTTTCGCCATGTCTGATCCCATCCGATGCCCGTATTGCGTTGAAGGTAACAACTTCAAACTCATGACGGCGAGGGCTGACGGGCATTCGTTCCTCTGCGACAAGTGCGGACATCTCGACGTGCCGAGCCTCCCTCAGCACCAATGTTCCTGCCAACGCTGCGAGGAGATTAACCGAATGTCAGCACGAGCCGAGGGGCAATCCATTCGCAATTACCGACGATCAGCCTAACGAGCACCAGCGAGGTCAGTTCGGTAAGTCTTCAAATTCTCGCAAAACTTAAAGGCGAGGCCCCCAGTGCTTCGTATCGGGCTCTCTCATTTCGTTTTGGACGTCCTTCAGGCTAGGGTTGGATTTCTGTCTGGTCATACCCAAAAACGTTTCAAAAAGGTATTCCCTTGCTCAAGCTAGTAAGGTTACTGCTGATTAGTGGTTGTGAGCAAGCGTGTCGGGCTCTTGTGCGAAGAGGCACGACTGCGAAGTATTTTACTGAGAGCGTATCATCGACAATGTCTGGTTCGGGAAGGACGTAAACGGTCAACGGAGGAAGCGATGGCCGAGCCTGAACGAAGCGTAATACTTCACGCCTACTGCAACATCTGCCACAAAAGTGTCAGCGCTTTGACTCTGCTGGGCAGGGATGATCTTATTGCTGCGCTTAAAGGTGAACGAGATGTCAGAGTGATGCACCTTGCTGCTGAAGGCGATCACGTTGGGAGTTTGAACTCCCAAGATAAACGTCACCTGAGCGATGCAATCACCAAAGGCTTGGCTTAATGTCGCAATCTCGCACAGGGTTGCAAAGCATGACCAAAGGAAAACCCCACCATCTTGGTGGGGGTTGATTCTACTGTTTCTGTCCTCTAGCGTACTTACAAGAGATTTCCTCCGTGGTACGCTTGGCGAAATTGGACTCCTTGATAAGTAGGAGGTAATCCCTTGGCACAATCCTGCGGCATCAAATGCTCTATATGCAATGAGCCTCTCACGTTGAAAACGGGGACGAGCGACGATAGCGGTAACCCAGTACATGAGGACTGCTACGTTGGCCTCCTTTATCCTAGCCCGACCAACATCTTGGACTATCCGAGCATGATGTCGGAGTACGAAAAAGAAAGCCGCTGGGCAGAGGCGAAACTCGCTGCCGCGAGAGCAAAGAAATCGCCGCCATCTGCGTGAGAGCAGACACGCAATCACGCCCTAGCTACGCTATGCCAGCATCCTGAACCCTGGCACGGTCCGTCCAAGGACGCGATCCTATACGCGGTCAACGCCCTGTGTTCAATCCGTTCACGTGATGGAATGGCACCGACGTGGTTGGCCGTGTGGACGAAGGAAATTTATGGGCCGTAGTTACTTGGGAAACGAGCGATGCGATGTTCGAATGATACAGGGCTTACGGGGGCTTTATGACAAAGGCATTCACTGTCGGCATGCCGCTCAGAAGACCGTGGGCCCGAAACTTTGGTCGCATCAAGACCTCAGCGAAGCACGGATTACCGTCGGGCGACTGTATCGGGTCCGTCTTCGGGAGTCGGAATTGTTGGCGTGGCGATCCCCCGCTGAACATCTTTCCATTGGGCTGAGGGGGTTTTGAGGGCTATCGCCTTCTATGAGAAGGTCATAAAAGTCAAGGCCGACGTGGCGGCCTACCTTATTAATTGCTTTCCATCTGCGTAACCCTCCGGTGGTG